>JAEEGL013603757.1_pt1 | contig 144572 bp, 227 predicted proteins | sample 9134231 | NCBI WGS metagenome assembly JAEEGL01 (sample SAMN16246548, study PRJNA631951) | gut metagenome | biome: gut microbiome; feature: rumen; material: fiber-attached | host: Bos | place: Iran: Karaj | collected 2018-10 | reverse complement strand
TCTTATCACCAAAACTGTAAGCAACAGGAGCAGAAGAATTAGCTTTTGCAACAGTCTTAGCTAAAGTTAATAAATCTTTAAATTCTAAAGCCATTTCTTTATCCTCCTTCTCACTGTACTCTCTGGAGTTTTAATCCAGGTTGTCCGTCAGGCATTGTATAAACCTAAACAACTCTCCAAATCATTCCGTCATAAGCACCTGTTGTAGGATCAGCTGTAGCTTTCTCAAGTTGAAGAGTATTTGTTGTTGTGTTCTTTACAGGTGTTAAACAATCACCTACAGCGTACTCAACACCAGTCTTAACCATATTAGTAGTGAAAATATCACCAATATTAGTCTTGAAAAGACGAGGTGCAAAACCAGTCATTCTATAAGGATACTCTGTATGCTGAGGATTTGGAAGAATAGGTGCTGTAGTAGCGCCATCTCCATAACCAGCAGTAGCAAGAGCAGAAGTAACATAATTCTCACCAGGAGTTATAGCTCCAGTAGTAGGATTTACATTATTTACACGAATCATCGCGAAATCCTTATATGAAGTTCTCCAGAATGGCTCATATAACTTAATCTCATTAAATACTAAATAAGGCTCGCCCATAGTAGCAACTGTTCCTGTACCAGCTGCCTTACCAGCATTAACAGTACCATTAGCATAATCATAGTACATAAATTCACCGTTCTGAAGGACGTTTACTTCTTCGTCAAGTCTAAGACTAGCAAAAATTTGTCCGGTCTTTTGGGCAGAAAGCTGATTAGGCTCTACTTGTCCATAGCCATCTCTTGTAAAATTAGCCATCTTTTTTTATCCTCCTTAATTATTTGCGTTTCTTTCTTCTACAGCCTTTAACCAAGCGGGAAGAGATTCGACTTCTTCCATAGCATGTAAATTAAAAGTAACAGCGGGCTGTTCTTCTTTTTCGCTATCACTATCCATATTGAAGTTTACTTTCTTTCTAACGCAAATAACAGAAAGCTTAGCTTCAATGTCATCCAAGCTATAGTTAGCTTTATTCTCAATAACTTCTTTCTTATCTTCATCAGAAAGCATATAGAAAGAGTTAATAAGATCTGTTTTCTTTTCATCTTCAACAGCGTTCTTGAAAGCTACTAAAGCTTCATTCTCAGCCTTTAAAGATGCGTACTGTGTTTTGAGTTCTTCAAGTTCACTTTCAATTAAAGCGAATTTCTTTTTCTTATCTTCATCATCATCTTCTTTGCTATCATCATCTTTATCAGTGTCTTCTTCATCCGCCTTATCTTCTTCTTTCTTATCTTCGTCTTCTTTTTCTTCTTTCTTTACGAACTCTTCTGTAATATTATCAGTTTTCTCGGTTATCTCTGAATCACTTTTACCCTCTTCAGCAGAAAAATTTTCAGCAGGTTGCTCTGTTGCAACTTGTTCTTTAACTTTAGCTTCAGGAGTAGCTTCTTCAGTAAACTCAGCCTTTACTACTTCACCATCCATTGGATTTCCTCCTTTATCTTGTAATTGATAAGTAAGCTCTTTTAATTCTTGAACCATACTGAACAAAGTCTTAACAAAGTTATCATCCTTTGAAAATTTAGAACTTACTTCCGGAGCGGTAACAGAAGCTCCTTCATAACAAGGCTCTACTTCCTCTCCTAAAATACATAACTTAGAAAACATCCCATCATTTATTATGAAAAATCCAACGCCACGATTACTATCAGTTGACCAATGTCCTTTTAAAGTTTTATCATCAAGTTCCATTGATTGAGGATTTCCTTCATCAATAACTCTTTGACATTCCTCATACTGACCAGTCCACAAATAACCTTCAGTCATTAAATATTCTCTAACAACAGAGTTACCAAATTCATCAGTGTCATTGAACTTTTGAAACCAAACACGGCTATTTGGTGCTACAAAACCATAAGGCTTTGTAAGTTTCTTAAATTTAACGCCCTCCGCATCTATAATCATCTGATCTCCATGGTCACCAAAATCTTCTTTAGATTCAATATAGTAACCAACAATAGGACAACCAGGAAGGGTTTGTGCCATTTCCGTAGCTACTTCTTTTGAAATAAGACTTCTATTGCGGTTTTCACCAACATACATAACCTTAATTTCACATTTAGAAACAAGAGGATTAATAGAAGTGATATTTATAAACTCTGGAGAATCTATTGTAGCTACACTACGTCTATTCATAAAACTCATTTCTTAATCCTCCATTATCCTTTACTTTCTATATTCTTTATAGTTTTTTCTGATTTTTGATCGTTTGCTAATTCCTTGCGGCCGGCGCCTTCTTTCGTCTCTCCAGTCTTGGGATCCACTCCACCAGCACTTCCACCTACCCCTTTAACTCTATTAAGAATGTTCTCATTCATAGTAGAACTCATAAGAGGAGGTATGAATACATTAACAAGATCAAGTACATCATTTTCAAAGTAAGCATTTGCAAGAATACTACTCTGGCTTTGTCCAAGTGCTATTTGAGCAAGCATCTTAGAGAAACCAACTTGCATTTGTTCTTTATATAACTTAGAGAGTTCTTTATAATTATATATTGTAGTAGTTAATAACTGTACTCTATAATGAACTTTTCCATTGTCATATTTTTCAATTAATTCATTTAAAAAGTTTTCAAATTGAAGTAACATATTATATAAAGTAGCTTCATCATTAAGAATTGACTTCTCTAATGCGATATTTCCATCTGTATTAAACTGCATCTGAGAAATACCCGCTTCATTATATAACTGTCTTTCTACTCTAATTAAATCATCTGTTTGAGTAGTAGCTTGATTATCAAGTAAGCTTTCTACATTAACATCTGCAAAAGTAGTTAAAACATCAACTCCTATTGCTCTTGTAAGCATTTGGACTGCATTGTTGTGTAATTGTTGAGCTTCATCAACATCAAATATTAATTCACCATTTTTATCCAAAGGCATTTTCTGTATTAAAATCTTACATAATCTTTGCAAAGTCTTCTTTCTGTCTAAATCTTGAGCCTCGTCAAGATCCAATATTAAAGGAATAACTGAAATAAAAGCAGGATAATCTTCTCCATTGGCAGTAAACTTAACTGTCATTTTAGGATCTAATAAATACCAACCATTTGTATCTCCTTGAAATTCTGGCGGCAACTTACCTTTCTTATATAAAACATAACCTTTAGAAAATTCATCAGGAAACATTTTTAAGACTTTCATTTTTAAAGCGGTATCTCTAAACTGCTCGTCAAAGAATTTCATATTAAACTCAACCGCTGGTTTATTACCCTAATTAAATCTACTTCTACAGTAATTCACTGGTAACTGTTGTAATACAATCCCTTTTTTGGTTTCAACCTTATACCCATAATAAGCACCTTGTAAAAGAACATCTTTAGCAATTTCTCCTAAAACTTTCTTTACTTGAAAATTATCTAAAGTATCTAAACTCTGTTGAAATCCTTTAAGTAATTTTTCTTTTTTAATACTTTCATCTTTAGTATAAGGTGTAATCATCTAATCATAGCGATACATAAAAGCCATATATCTAATAATACGTGCATATATACCACTTGTTTTATAAAAGAAATCACTGATTTCTCTCATAGTTTTTAAATCATAAGTGGCAATAGCTTTAAGTACAGTAGCTTTATCTGCTAATCTAGGATTTATATTTTTGTAGTTACCTAATTTAATTATGGCATCGTCAAGGACTTTTGCACCTATTTTAATTTTATTAAAATCTGTACTAGGAAGCCCTTGATAACCATTGGAGGGAGAATAATTGGTATCTCTTGAGTTAACAAGATTAAATCCCTTATTATGGATTTCTTCAATTCTATTACGCAAAGAGACACCTCCTTTTCAAACTCCTATATATATTATATCATAAAATTAGTTATTTGTCAAATTTACTTAAATTTAATATCCCGCAGCGTGCATTATATAATCATAATCTAATGCATTTTCTTCCTAATAGGGAATAATAACTAATTTATAACCATGTTCTTTACAATAAATGCGCTTTTGCTCATCATTGTATTTTTGGCGGAAGAGACCTCTAGCTCCGCCGAATTTTGATTTTGGCTCATAATGTTGGATACCTTGATATTCAATTAAGAAATCTATATCTCCATTATCATCAAAAACACAAAAATCGAAGCGTAAAGGGCGTCCACTAGAACTCACTAAATCAGGGAATATATATTCTTCTTCAAAAGGTAAACCAGCCATTTTTAAAATATCTTCTATCTTTATCTCACCACGACTCGCCCTCATAATTTCCTCCTTATGAGAATAACTTAACTTCTATAAATATATGACTTTTGCATATATTTTCTTTATTACGTTTGTCCAAAGTTTTAACTGAAAAACAAAAGGTCAGAAATATTAAAGCTCTTTCTCTTTTTCCGTCTCTCTTCTTCCAGTTTTATATAATACATTCCATACTCAAATGCGGAGAACTTATCCTTAGGTATTGTCTTATTATTCTGTTTAAGAATAACATTAACACCTTCATTATCTTCAACTAAATTAAGCATTTGATCTTTAAGAATTGAAGTTTGTTGGAAAGGCATTAAATATTCATTCCTTTCTGTCGGAGTCATATTCTGTCCAATCTTAGTTCCCATTAGCTTCGTTTTAGCTGTTTGTTCATCAATTAAGAATTTAATTCTTCCACTACTCATTTGAGTTTGCACATACGCGTGTGCATCTGTATTAATAGGCGCATTTGCTTTAACTAAATACATAGCATCTTTTTCAGTATCTTCTGTTCTATATTTCTTATAGTCTTGAGTGGCTTCTTCATAAGTTCCGCCTTCAACACCAAAAGGTGGTAAAGTATCATTAGTTTCCGGATCAATTTGCGCTTTTACCATAAAGTCGACCAAACCAATACCAAGACCATTCGCGTCTATAACAACAGTACGGGCTTTGTATTTGTAATAAAGTTTCTTTATATGAATTGCTTGTGCTTCAAAGTGCTCTGCAGTAAGTGATTCTATATTAACAACAGACTTAAGTGAATCACCTTGCGGCTGCGGCGTTACCTTAATGATAACAGCCTCTGAGTTACAGCCTTTACGACCTACGTCCACCGCAACTACATAGTAGGCATTTTTACTTGATCTTCCGCTATACTCATATTCTGGCTGAAGTAATATTCTATACTTTTCAAATACATCATTTGAGAAGTAAGCGTTTTCTGCATCTCCGCTCCATACAGAACCATATTCACGGTCAAACGAAGCTTCGTTATAAGTTCCATTAACCTGCATTTCTTCAACCATATCTTCCTTAACTGCACCTTCTAGGATAGCAAGCTTGTAGTCTCCGCCTAATGCCATGTATTGGTTAGGGAATAGAATTGAGTTAAGTAGTATTTCAATTAACTTATTGTATAATTATTAATAATTTAATAATTGGACTATTTCTTAATCTAAATATTTCTATATATAACCATAAGCAGTTTTTTGTTTTCCTTGAATTGCATTATCTATATTAACTCTTGATGGTTTATTTAATGTTTTATAAGCTTCAACTATTGAATTAAATTCCTGAATTAATTGTCCATCTTTATCAAACATCCCTACTCGTCGATTAGATGTTCTCTTAATTAAATGGTGGTCGTGTGCATGTTGAATATTTTTAGATTGAGTTACCTATTCTAAATTTTCAACTTTATTATTTTGCTTATTACCATCTTTATGATTAATAATTAAATTTTCTTCTACTTGAGGTAAAAAATATTCTGCTACTAACCTATGAATATATCTATTATGAAAGGCATTATCTTTATCTATTTTTATAGATACTTGTAAATATCCACTTTTATTCAACCTTCCTTTTAAAATATATTTCGTTACTTTATTTCTAACCTCTCCTTTATCAGAAATTTCATAATTTGAAGCTTCATTAATACTTTTCCACATAACTTAATCTCCTTTTCAATTATATTTTTGCTTCTATATATAATTGAAATTTTGCTTTATTAAGTTAATTGAAAAAGTCCAAAATATATATATAAAAATTTTAGATTCCGTGCGCTTCGAAACAAGGATTTTCACCTTGAATCTACTCTACTCACTTCCATAAAAAAATTTTTTATGTGCTTTCGATAGTCTCTGAACCTTCTGCCGTTAAGCAGCTTGGCATAGCGTTACACTTTTTTGTGCTTTCACTATTAGCAGTCTAATGACCACACCCTCATTTTGAGGTTCACACGGTTTTACTTCGCCTACAAACCTTTTAAGTCTAGCGAAGGAATTTTTCCAGCCCGCGGAAGTGATATAAGTCTGGGACTGATTTACCACTTCATTCGGATCTGTTGTTCCATCCGGTAAATTTCTATCAACGTTAGTAGTTGGTAATACAATTTCGTTAAGAGCCGTTTCATCTACTAGAATAACCTCCTCTATAACTCCGCCATGACGACGCTGACCACGGCTAGATTCTCTTGCCGCGAGAATATCAAGTTCAGAGCCATTTTTAAAAATATACTTTACATTATCTTTTGATTTCTTTGAAACACCACGGTCCTAGTTGATTTCATTTTGTAGAGCTGGGATTAATCTACAAATTTCTTCAACCTTAGAAATTGTAATTAAAGCTGCTTGCTCCTTTCCGCCTGTTGTAACGAATACTTTACTTCCAGGAAATAACACAGCTTTTAACATAAGTCCCATAATAGCCAAAAAAGATTTACTGAAACCACGCGTAAATACACAATAAACATATTTATGTCGCATAATGCTTCGTAAAAAAATCCTTTGAGTAAAACGAAATTTAAAAGTACAATCTGGACCTTTTATGTCATCAACAAATAAATCTGGGTACTCTCGGTAGAAAGCGATCATATCCCTGAGAGCATCCAGATTATTTAAAAGCCTTTGACTTGAAACTTCTTCCTTTATCATCCCATCGTGGGAAGAAGACAAGTCTAATAAGTTCTGTAAACTCATTCGTCATCTTCCTCCCCTTTTGGTATTGCTAATTTTATAGTGTCATCTAACATTTTTTCTTCTTCTAAAAAGTCATTTAATTCCTCATAGTCTTTATTATCTATCTCTATATTTTCTAATCCCTTTGCTTTAGCTTCTTCCAAATCCTTCTTATGTTGTTGAGCATTTTCTCTTCTCTTGATAAACATTTCAAGCATTTGAGAAAGTGAAGGATCATTGACAATCAAATCATGAGTCTACTTCTTTAAATTATCTATTGCCTCGTCAACTATATCTAATGGAGTATCAATTACATGTCTAGATATCTTTCCGCCTTCTTTTTCTGCAAAATAGACTATCTGACCAACAGAATCGAATTCTCCAGATTTTTCTTCTTTTCTTTGAGCTTCTGTAAACTTACCAGCTTTCATAAGAGCGTCATAAACTCTGGATAATTTCTGATAAGAATCTACATCTCCGCAATCAATAGCATTATCCATAGCTAAACTTGTCTTACATATCTTTTTTAATGTATCTATACGAGCAGCCCCTTGAATATCAAAAGACTCCATAAAATCATGATACATATTTTCAAGTTTAACCCAGTCATCTGCTTTATGGAGTTTACCCCATTTCATAGCAAGATAAACTTTATCTTCTGGTGTTAATTCAGCACCAACATCTACAAGTTCAACTTCTTCAAATGGGTGGTCATTTTCCGGATATATATCAACAGAAGAATGAGATATTTTACCATCTTTTTCATCTTGAAGAAATTGCTCTTCCATAGATGGCGGAGCTTCGTCAAAAGAAAAGTCAGCATATGTCATATATTCCGCTTCAGAAATTTCGCCATTTTGAAATTTCTGTTTCATTTCTTCTAATAAAGCTTCCATTTCTTCAGGCGGCTTACCTAATTGCTTTATCTGCTTTTCTTCTTTCTCTTGTATCTTTTCTGTATCTGCCCAACCTTCGTCTTTCTATTGTTTTAACTTCATTTTAGAAAGGTATCGACCAAAGACAACACTACTACCTTTGGTCATATTATATGCGGCTTCCCGCGCTTTAGCTTTATCTACCTTTCCGCCAGATAATATTTTATTATAATTCTTTTCAAATTCCTTCTCTCTTGCCGCTTTCTATTCCACTTTACTATAAGGAACATCAAACTTTTCAAGCAACTATAAGAAAGTATCCTCTTGATAGTTATTAATGTGCATTGTAAGACAACTCTTACAAAGGTCACATTTTTCACCATTTTTGTATTGATAGAAGTTTACATCAGACATCGTTTTTTGGCATTTATTACAAAAACGTTGTGCCATTATTTTTCACTCTCCTTTTCAATGTAAATCTAGTGATAACCACCTGCAGTTTGTCTTTCTCCTCTACAAACTGCAGATATATGAGAGCTTGAAGATAAATTTAATTCTCGCGCTGCATCAGAAGCACTTTCATAAATAAAATTTGTTTCAATACATAAAACTGCTTTTCTTCTTGCTTTAGCTGCTTTTATTTGATTTTTTTTAATTATTTGTTTAAACAATTCTGGATTTTCTTTTTGCTATTCCTAAGCTTTTATTCTTGCATTATCTCTATTTTTTTTTGCTTCTTTTGGATGATCTTTACACTATTGAATAGCTTCTTTAGCATCTCCGCCACCGTCTCCACCATCTGTTTCATTATATCCATTTGGAACTTTACAATTATAAAATTTTATCTAATATTTTTCTCTACCATTTAATTTTTCATCTGTAATATTAGATTCAATAACTTCATACTTATAATGTTCAATACCATGCTGTAGCATAGAATTATGAATATATTGCCCATTATTAATATCTCTTTTTATATGCTCTCTCTATCTAGATTTAGCACCATGTTTTGCTTTTCCTATATATATTTTATTATTAAAGTCTGTTATAATTTTATAAATTTCGCCCATGACTTTATCCCTTTTTCTTATTGCGGCATTCCTTGCATATAGAATACAGTCCATCTTTACTAGTGTTATTTTTAGAGAAGAAATGATTGTGAGCAAGTTTAATCTCTCCACACCGCGAACACTTTTTCCACTTTCCATATTCCTCATTTGTAAAATGGAATATAAGCTATTCATTTGCCGCATAATCCGCAATCATTTTAGGAATTTTATTTCTCCATAAAGAAGATATATATTCTACACTATGTTTAATACCATAATCATCATTTAATTTTTCTTGAATATCTATATTTGACATTCCGTCTATTTTATATGTAATAATATCATAATAGAGAGGATATTTTTCTTTTAATGTATTATCAACTAAAATATCAAGGTCTTCCATTAACCATTTTATATCACTATTAAATTTATCCCAGCAAGACTCTTTTATTTGTGAATAATTACACAAGAGGGCAGAAATATGTTTAGGATTATAAAAATTGATTAATCCAGTACTTATTACTTCTCCATTTTCATCTAAACCAACTTCTTCTGGTAAATCTAATGAGGATAAGCTTTTTGTAATATTCATAACATATACTGGTTTTTTATATACATCTTTTAATACATATTGGTCTTGCCGCATAGAAATTAATTGCTTTTTAAGAATGAAAGCGCGCTTCCCGCGTGCATGTTTACATTCTTCTTCTACTTTTGCTATCTCTTCCCGCAATTCCTTAAGTCCAGGAATGTTTTTAATATCATCTTCTGTTATAGTAACTTTAGGAGTAAAGATTACATTTTTATCATTTGTTATGATATTATATAATCCATCTTCCCCATTTTCTAATTTACCAACTAATCCTTCAAAAGATGTCTCCCGCTTATTTACTGTAATCATTCTATTATCTGTTAATATCTTCTTTTGTTTACGCTCTTGTTTATCCATAGCATATACTATATAATCACTTAATTTTTCTAAATATTTTGGAGTTAATCGCTCAGAAGGAGTATTGGCAATGATTTCTTCAACTTTTTTTACTCGTTCTTCTGGAAGCTCAAGAGAAAAATCCATTTTTAAATATTCGGGGGTATTATCTTCTTCTTCTGTTGTTTTTTCCATACCCATTTCCGCATTTTCATCTTGAACCTCTTGGAGAACATTAATATCATCTTGTGCTAAAAACATTGTTTAATCTCCTTTTGGTTATTTTATATAAGGTTTTCTCTACCTTCTATATATATTATACCAAAATTTTTCTAACTTGTCAAGCTTTGACCAGAAAAATTTGACAAATTTTAAAAATTTTGGTATAATATTATTAAGAACAAAAGAAAAGAGGTATAGGTATGAAAGAAGAAAAAGATTTATCTTTTTTATAGAGTTAGATAGTTATAGGTATAATTTTTATAATAGTGTTTATGCTAGTTTACTACGCGGCGTATGCTAACCGACCTGTTGTTGTTAAAGATATGGGATTTTATAAGATAGTTGAATGGGAGGGCGCATACTACATTGTGAATGAGAATGAATGTGAAAGGGGTTTTAGGGTTTATGAGCAAAGTGACTTATCTAGCGGAGGATAATCCGCATTGGATAAAAATAACTAAATATAATAAAACTAAATATATGTGCAGCGGGTGCCGGAACCTAGTTACGTTGGGCGCAGAGGGCCCCTCCGCAGATATTGGAGAAAGAAAATATTGTCCTAATTGTGGGATAAAAATGGAATATGTTAAATTATGAATAATGATAAGAAAAAAATTAAAAATTTAGAAAAAGAAAATAAAAAACTTAAAAAAGAATTAGAAGAATTAAAAGAAGAAAAAGAATATAATAGTAATTCTTCAGCTTGGGATTTTCATTGGAATGGACAAGGAAAATATGAAGAAGCTAGAAGATGCTTTTATGGTGATTTTAGTTAACGACCGTCTTAGCTTGCGCGTAGCGCATGCTAACATTTTTTGGAGGAAAAGTGAATACAAAGATTAAAGGTCCACTTCCCGCAAAATAGTGGGAGGAGAGAAAGGAAAAGAAAATGATACCTACCGCAAAAGAAGCTAGAGAAAGAACTAATAAATGGTTAGCGCTTAAGAGACAGGCGGAGATGGAAAAGATTGAAAAAGAGATAGAAAGAGAGATTGAAAATGGTCATCATATTGCCTATTGTACATGGCGTATAGATGCAGAGATAAAAGAAAAGTTAGAAGAGCTAGGTTATACTGTTACTCTTGGAAGTCAGTATAATGAATCTTGGACGAGTATTGAGTGGTGAGGGAGTAATGCTTTGCATTACTCCTGGAATTTCGTTTCTATTAGAAACCGTCATTTGAAAAGTAAAAAATTTTTGGTGCGGGGAAGGTGGAGCCGAAACCAATTTTCATTTTCATACCCCAGAAATCCCTAAATATACCCCCGTAAAAAGGCAAGTTGTGTAGTTTAGCCAATTCTTCTTAACCCCGCTGCAAAACGCAGGGCGGGGCAAAACAGTGTGGATATAAAGAGATGTGTCAGAGTGACACATCTCTTTTCTTTTGTTTGAGACACATAACATACACACAACAACAATAGCAATAACAGCAAACACATACATACAACATTATATGTTTATTAACAAGAGCAAAGCTATTTGTCAATACAATAAAGACATATATAATTGTTTGAGCTTTTATATTATGTTTGTAAGTTTTAATTGTTATGGACAAGTGGAGGGTGCATATGTATATGCTTGCTCGGCGCGAGTGCGATTCTACCCGTCCGCCGAGCGCCGCTGTCAGGGGCGAACAGGTGTTCGGTATTTTGATGTTCGGATTTTGGCGAACAGATGTTCGATAATGATTCCTGAAATAATTGATTTTTTTTGAACATATGTTCGATCGAACAGATGTTCGGGTGTTTGTGTAGTCGAGCAAGTTAGGCCTGACTAACCATCGTTCGCGGTGCGCAACTCGGGTGGGAGGGAGGGTCAAATAATATTGTAACACATTTGTTGACGTTTGTCAAGTAGTAAAATTTCACAAAATTAAGAGAAAAAATTTGTGCAAAATTGTGCAAAAAAAACTATTGACAAACCAATGCATTTGTGTTAAAATGGAACTGAGACGCTTCTCGCGGATCCGGCGCAGTCTCGGTGTGAGTTAGTCATCGCTAACGGCACTAACTTGGGGCGGGAGGGTGGGTCAAATAATATTGTACCACAAATTTGCTCACTTGTCAAGTAGCAATTTTCACAAAATTAACAAAAAAAATTTTGTGTAAAATTGTATAAAAAAACATAGAAAAAGGGGTTGACAAACTCCACGAAGTATGGTATATTAGAGGGTTCACACACTCGATCGACAAGGGCAACATGTACAACAAAAAAAACAAAATTTTGTGCAACATTTTTTTTCTATATTTATTGACAAACGGATGAAAAAGTAGTATATTATACTCAACAAAGGAAATAAAAAACAAACAAGAGAGGAATAAAAAATGAAAAGAATTACAGTAAATTACATTTATGAAGTCAAAGAGATTTTAGCTAAAAGTAAAGAGGCAACGGTTTACAGAGATGTAACAAGTGGACAGTATGTAGTAGAGTATTTTCCGGCAACAAAAAATTAAAAAGGAGGATAAAAGTTATGTGTACGTATTCAATCTGTTATGAAGAAAAAAATACAATCTATTGTGAAAAGGTGTATCACCTTATGCGCTTTGAGGTAGAGGAAATCGTTGAGGAGATGAACGCTAAAAACGATGGAAAAACATACTTTATTATCAAAGGAAAGATTTACTAAAATCTTTTCCTTAAAAGAAGAGCGAAAGCTCTTCTTTTTTTCCGAACAAAACGTCGAACACGTGTTCGACCCGAATCTAGGGCGGGAGGGGGGTCAATAATATTATAACATAAAACTACTAATTTGTCAAGTAGTAAATTTTCACAAAATTAAAAAAGATTTTTTATATATTTTGTATAATTTAAATTATGTATGAAATGCACAAAAAATTTTAAAAAATTTGTGTATTTTTTTACTTGACGGATTAAAGAAAATGGTGTATATTAATATCATAAGATAAACAAAAACAATAATTAAAAGGAGGAAACAAAAATGAGCAAGATTTATAGGGTATGGTGGTACGAGGGTTATGAGGATGCATACGGGTATCCGAAAACCCGCAAAGCTGAAAAGTTTTTCAGCACATTAAAAAAAGCCGAGGATTTCGCAAAAGAAATTGACGGCAAGACCGAGGAAATTGAGGTCGAGTAAAGAAAAGGGGCGCAAGCCCCTTTTTCTTTTTAACCCGAACAAAATCGAACATCCGTTCGACTGCCTTATCGGGCGGGTGGGAGGGTCTAATAATAAATTTTACCACAAAATGTTAAATTTGTCAAGTACTTTTTTCCTAAAATTAAAAATTTTTTTTCTTGACAATTATTGCATAATTTGGTATAATGGTATTGATGCACTTAAATCCGGAACCGAGGAAAAAGCAACATCTCACATTATATCATCTTTTAAAAAAGCTGTCAAGCATTTTTGATAAAAATTTTTTTAGAAAACTTTTTAAAAAATACTTGACGTATTAAAGCATAAGCGTTATAATACAGACATAAGGTAAACAAATAAAACACTTAACAAAAGGAGGAAACAAAAAATGACAAACAATAATCTGTATGCTGACTACAAAAAAGTAAGAGATTATCTCAATTTCAACGAGGATGATTATGAATCCTGTTGGGTGGTAATAATCCAGAATGATGATGATTACGGCTGGGACCTCGTGGAAGCATTTGACGGATATTTAACAGCCGAGGCATTTGCAAAAGCTATCGGAGGCAAGATATTGCGGCTGTAAAGGGAAAGGGTGAAAGCCCTTTTTCTTTATCGAACAAAACCGAACATCCGTTCGAGTGCCTCATTCAGGGCGGGAGGGTGGGTCACGATATATTTTACCACATTTTCTATCTGTTGTCAATAGGTAAATTTCACAAAATTTCCGGCAACAATTTGTGCAACTTTTTTATGAAAACGTATTGACATTATATATAGGATGTGGTATATTATAATCACAGGGAGGGAAAAGAGAAGCGGATCCACCCAAAGAGATAGGTGGCTCTGGTAGCCGAAAAAGTAAGGTTGTCTTGACAAAGGCGATTTGAAAAAGTAAACTATCACCCACCGGAAACTTCTCACAACATAATAAAAGAAAACAGGAGGAAAGAAAAATGATAGGATGTGATGCAATTTTCGTAGTAAGGATTTATACCGATGAGGAAATTATTGTGGAATACAAAATTTATACCGATAGCGCTTTCGACGCAAAAAATGATGCGCTCCGCAAGTTCAGAGCAAGTGGTATCGGAGGTACCATTGAAAAAGTAACAATTCAGGGATACCGCTAAAAGGGGAGGGGGCTGAAAAGCCCCCGAACACCCGTTCGGCACCCTCTCTGCGGGTGGGTGGGTGGGTCATCTTTTATTTTACCACTTTTTGTTTGTTTTGTCAATAGGTAATTTTCACAAAATCCGGCACTCCTGTTTGTGCAAAATTTATTTAAAAAAGTTATTGACATATTAAAACGTGTATGATATACTATGTTTACAAGGTAAGGAAATAAACCAAACAAAAAACAAGGAGGAAACAAAAATGATGACAACAGAAGAAATGGTAATGTATGATCAGGTAGTAGAGATGGAGATAGCAACACCGGATGAAATCAACCTCGTATATATCTGCGGAAGTTGGATGAACTGGATGGAGTGTTTAAATGCAATTCTGTATGCGAGAACCGGATATCGCTCCATAGCTCAGATGTTGGAGGAGGAGGAATGAACCTCCTCCCCTACCGGAAAAATTTTTAAAAAAAGCTTGACAAAAATTTCAAAATATGATATAATAAAAGTATAATATGCAATTTTTTCTTCGGGCGGGCCGCGATCAATTCTCCCGATTCCTCGCGGCCCGAACATTTGTTCTGAACAGGTGTTCGATTTTTTCTCGTTCGAACTAGCGTTCGATCGAACATATGTTCGAGTCCCATAATAGTAGCTCCCCTCTCCATTATAGCACACCCACACCGATTTGTCAATAGGCAATTTGCACAAATTTTAAAAAATTTTTTTGTGCAACATTTTGCACAAACCGGATCACGATTTTTTGTGCAAAATTTCATGTTGACAAATGCTCGCCCGTGAGGTATAATGGACATGATACTCTTTTTTAAGCAAAAAAAATTTTTGAAAAATTTTAAAAAAAGTATTGACAAGTAAAAACGGGCGAGGTATAATATGATTACAAGGTAAGGAAAAGGAGGAAACAAAAATGACAAAGGAAACAATGATTAAGAACTACAGAAAATTCTCGGCGGCTGAGGGATACGCACTCGGGTTCGTATACAAGCACAACCTGTATGTGGCTTTTGTTGACGAGATAGCGCCTCGCTTTATGAATGTTGAGCGTGAAAGCTCCAAAAAGGGTGGCAAGCAGAAACTCCAGCTCCGCCTCCGCAACCGCCACATGGAAACCCTGATCCGCAAAGGCGCTGAATGTATAGGCGATGAGGCAATGCTGATAGGCGACTATAACAAGGGTGTTGAGTTTGAAAGAATTATCTCCGAGCGCAACGGCATTGAGTACAGAGGCAAAGATAGCGTAGGTTTCTGGGTGGCAGGCGATGTTGAAATCAATGGTAAGCAGATACAGGTTAAACTCAACGGCGCGCAGATAGTTGTTGAAAATACCCTTGAAAATCTCAAAAAGAGGAGGGCTTAAAAGCCCCCTCTCCCAAATAAAAGGAGGATATAATATGAAAACTTTTGAGGTAAAATTGATAGCGGAGGATGAAATACTTATATATACCACCGAAGCGGGAACTCCTACTCAGGCAATTCGCAAAGCGCTGAAAGCACTCCCCACAACCGACCTCCGCAGCAACTTCAAGGAAATTAGGGTTCACGACTTGACTACAAAGCCGAGCCAGGCGTAATAGCCGGCTCTGGCCGTGCCGCCTGTCAATGGGCACTTTAACCAAATTTTTAGCTAGATGTTTGTTTATTTTGCCTATTGTTTTTATCCCACAATTTGATATAATAATCTTAACAAGAGAGATAAAGGAAGAATGAAAAATGTTTAACCCTGATAAGATGATTACTGAAGGAACTTTTGATGAAATAGATGAGATTTTCTCCAATATGCCTGAAGAAGATTATGAGCTTACAAGAGCCGCCGCTTATGAATTTTATAAGTATGGCAATACCTCTTTGCTGGATATTGCAAGCAAAAGAGTAAAACTTTCCCCTGAAATAATTTTAAACTGGTGGTAGGGAGGTGCAAAATGACTGTTAAAGAATATTTAGATACAAGATCACAGACCACCTATAAAAAGCAAATTCGTATCTTAGACGCCCTCACAAAAAAATACCTCGGTGCTTGGATTTTATACCCGAATGCGGAAATACAGTCCCTAAAAATCACAACGAAAATTATATTTATTTTTATAAAAACCCCTTGACACCCTAGATAAAATATGATATACTCTTATTATCAACAAGAGAGATGGAGGTAAAAACAATGGACTATCAGATAACCCTTTTCGACAAGAGCAATAAATACAAGCCTGTTTCCGCGATTATAGCTAAAAAAGCGGAGGATACTCAGGCAACTTTAATCAAAAGAGGCGCAGAAAAGATTTGCCTCAAGCGCGGTTGGACTTCCGCAGACCTCAAGCGTTTTGGTTATACTACTGTAAAAATCAGAGTTTATGATAAAGAAAAGCTTGACAAAGAGGCGGAGGAGCGTTATAATAAGATAAAAGAAGAAAAATACGCTTCTGGCGAATGGAAACGCCCCAAGAAAAAAGATACACCTTAACATTTTTGTTCCTCTCTTTTATAGGGCGGTAGAGATACCGCTCGTATTTTTCAGACGGGCACAAAAAATCATAATTTTTAAAATAAAATTCAAAAAATACTTGACGAAGATTAAAAAATTTGATATAATAAATACATAAAATAAAGGCAAGGAGGAAACAAAAATGTATGATTTAAAAGAACTTGGACTTTTGGCAGCTGCCCTCCCTATAAGGAAAGTACCCTTTACTTTTAAAGAATGTAATGATGGCTGGATGATTTTAGGAAGTAAATGAGATGTCGCTATAAATTCCATGACCATGGGAGGTGCGTCTGGACTTCTTGAGATTCTCAACTGGGAAAAGTGGAGAAGTAATGATGAAGATGCTGCTGTTGGTTTTTTCACCGCTTCAGAGTGTATTGAATACCTCCAGAATGTGGGCTTAATTCCTAGGGAATAAGCCCCGCATTTTTTTTTGCCCAAGCGTCCTAAAAATTTTTTAAAAAAATGCTTGACAAATAAAAAATAGTTTGTTATAATAAATATATAAGATAAACAAAAGGAGGATTAAAAAAATGGTAACTATATTTTTTAAGAGTAAATACGAGGATGAAAATCTCGAGGAAAGGGATTTTGAAGAAGCAGATTTCGCAAAGTTTACTGAAGATGATAAGTTTCTCGTTCTGTATAAGTTAAAAAGCAAAAACATAGCAGGTGATGAAGTAGGTTGTTTCCGCGCAGAATATATAGTTGGTTATAGTATAGACAATAATGACGAGTAATTTTTGTTCTCTCCTTTCTCTTGATGGGGTTACTAAAAAAGTAACCCCATCTTTGTGCAATTTTACCTATTGATAATTCAGCGGCCGGTGCGCGACAGTAATTTTGCGCACCGGCCCGCATTTTTGTCAAGTGGTATTTTTAACAAATTTTAATTGAAAATTTTGTATATTTTGTATATTGCAATTATCCTATAATGTGTTATAATAGTATTATCAAAAGAAAGAGAGGTACACCAAATGACTACTATATATCGCGTAAAGTATTTCGTAAAAGAGTCTGAGTATGATGGCGCTGGTTATGCTAGCTACCTCGTTGAAAAAGAAGAATGTTTCTTTAATGTAGAAGATGCCCTCTCACTTGTAAAGGAACTCCGCGCAAAGGGTCTCCGCTACACCATGAAAGAACTTGTTGTCAAGTAAAAAAATGCTTGACAACAAAAGGAAATGATGTTATAATACATACATAAGATAAAGGAGGTGCATAGCCAATGCAGAAAATAAAAGAATTTTTTAATATAACTACCGCTTATAAATTTGAAATGAATGACCTCAGGGCGGTAATTCAGGTAATCAATGTAGCACTGATAATTGTATATGGTTTAAGCGTTGCGTGGTTTGGTTTAGCACTTGCGATTTTTGGTCTGATTAAAGACTTTACTACAGACCGCCACATAAATAGCATAGTAATGCACCTCGCGGGCGCGGTTTTAAATATCAATTTTTTGATAATGTTGTATGGAGGTATATAAAAATGAGTGTAAGAAATTTAATTGACATTGTTGATGATTTAATCAAAGAGTATGGAAAAGAAAAGGTGCTTACTACTTTAAAATCAATAATTGAATTTTTTGAAAATAATACTTGACAAATTAAAAATAATATGATATAATAAAATAAAAAAGGGTGATAAAATGAAAAGAAACATTAAGAAAGAGATTTTCCAAGATAATTTTATAAAACGCTGGTGTTGTTCCTCTCATAATCACCCTGAGGGATGGCATTGGTACAAGAAAAAGAATAGAAAAAAATTTCGACAGAAATTAAAAAAAGAGCTTGACAAAGAAACAAAAGAATGATATAATAAATACATAAGAAGCAAGGAAAGCCAAGCGCTGAAAGCCTGATAAGTGGTATACAGATACCTCAGGCGCCGAGCGAGCAGAAACATAGCTTATCCGCTTTCCAAAATAGTTGCAAATGTTTTGAAAAAGTGCTTGACTTTCCTTACTTCTTATGGTAAAATAACAATATAAAACAAAAGGAGGAAACAAAATGACTACACTTACTTACATTTGCACCACAAAGGATGGCAAGACCTTTACCACTGCGAATTATGCGGAGGCTCTGGCTTGCAAGGACAATGGCGGAACTTATAAGTGCCACTACGAAGAGGTCAAGACCTACTAAGCGAAAATGCCCCTAAAATGGGGGCATTTTTTTTATGCAATTTTACTACTTGACAAAGCGGCGCGCCACCGGCTGCTTTTGCCGGCGGCGCGCGAATTCACCAGTATATCACACCCCCGAATTTTTGTCAAGAGAAATTTTGCACAAATTTTAAGAAAATTTTATCCTAAAATTTGTATATATTGTCTATTGACAAAAAATGTCAACAGAAAAAGTACACAAAAAAACTTTTTTTCTTTGTGCAAAATGCAAATGGATTTATAGAAAAAAATTTGTTATAATATATACATAAAGACAAAGAAAGTCAAGCGAACCACTCAAAAAAATAAAAAAAAATGCTTGACAGTATATAAAAAATATGTTATAATAATAACATAGAAAAGGAAAAAAGGAAAATCAAGAACCGAAAAAACCTTTAAAAAAAATAAAAAAATACTTGACAAACAAAACAAAATATGTTATAATAATAACATAAAGAAACCAAAAAACATTTTAAAAAAAGAAAGGTGGTAGATGTAAATGGAAAAGATGACTAATGTTAAGGCACTTGAGGCTGTTATCGCTTACGCTGAGGCTAATGCTGAGGCTTTCACCACTGAGGTGGTAGAAAAGATAACCGCTATCCGCGATACCTACGCAAAGAAAGGTACTAATCGCAAGCCTACCGCAAGACAGGAGGAGAATGTAGCCCTCAAGGATACTATCCTCGCTGTACTGTCTGAGGCAACTGGTGGTTTAACCGCAACCCAGGTACTTAATGAGGTTGGTGAAACTGTCGAGGGTCTTACTCTTCCTAGAGTAACCGCACAGCTTACCGCACTGAAAGAGGCAGGAGTAATCACCAGATATCTGGATAAGAAGAAAGCCCTGTTCAAAGTAACTGATGTAACTGAGGGGGAGTAATCCCCCTCCCCACAGAGGGAGGTGTAAAGAATGACAAATCTTGAAAAGTTAGCAAACCAGATAATGAAAGAGGCTGAGGAAGATGGCGAGCCTGTGACCAAAGAAGAGGCACTTGAGATGGCGGAAATGGAATTAAAAGCCAAAGATGCAAAGGTTGACAAGGTAGCCTCCGCAACACGCAAGCCTCGCAAGCCTACACCTCCCGATGAGGAGAAAGTAGAAATAATCAAAAAACTTTATGATTTTATCTTGACAAACCTCGATGAAAGTGCTACAATTATAAATGTACAGAGGGAGATAACTTTCGGTAGCTATTCAATTCAGTTAATCAAACACAGACCTAAAAAGGAGGGTTAAGAGATGAAGAAACTTACATTTCAGGAGTGTCCGAAAACCAGAACCGAGTTCCTCAAGAAATGGCGCGAGGATAGAATATTCCGCGCGAGGGCTCAGTACACAGGCTTTGATGTCCTGTGGGAGAATGTAATCCTCCCTAATGGTAAGGTGGTTGGGGTCAAGGTCAAGTAAGACCCCTCCCCGCATGGGAAGGAGCTTGAGCAAGCTCTAAAAAGAAGTGTATCCTACCGCCCATCGCTCAGGTGGGGGAACACGAAGCCCTGCAAGCGCTTTTAGCCTAGTGGTCAGGCACTCGACTTTTAATCGAGTCAACATGGGTTCGAGTCCCATAAAGCGCACTTATTCCCAAACATTTTTGTTCCCTCTCTTTCTGGGGCGCAATCTGCACAAGGTTGCGCCCTATTTTTTGTGTATTTTTACTACTTGACAGCGCGCTGATTTCGTGCGTGGGAGCACGAAATCAGCGCGAAATTCCAGTATACCACAGCCCGCAGATTTTGTCAAGCGATTTTGAGAAAAAAGTTGCACAAAATTTTATCCTAAAATTTGTACTTGACAACTAAAGAGCCATGTGCTATAATGTATTTACAAGGTAAGGAAAGCGTGACGAGCTGGTGAAACCCCAGCGGGAGCGCAAAGCTAGAGCACCAAAGAGTGCTCCATACTACGAGAGGTGAAAGTCCTTCGGCTGAGTGCAAAGCAATTCCCCGCAACACGAATTACCTTGTAAATAAATAAAAAAAGTACTTGACAAACTAAACAAAAGATGCTATAATACATACATAAGATAAAGAAAGAGAGGTACTGGATATGAATAGAGCTTTAGTTTTCGATATGGATGGTACAATAGCAAACCTGTATGGTGTCGATGGTTGGCTTGATATGCTCAGGGCTGAGGATGCTACACCTTATGCAATAGCTGAGCCGATGTATAGAATGGATATTCTTGCAACTATCCTCAGATATTTCAGAATATTGGGTTGGAAAATAGTTGTTACAACATGGCTTGCAAAAGGTGCTACTGAGGCATATAACGCCGAGGTAACAAAAGTCAAGAAAGAATGGCTTGACAAGTATGGCTTCCCTTATGATGATTTTAATGCTGTTGAATATGGAACACCTAAAACCCAGGTGACCGCTAAAATGGGTGGGTATCAGGTCTTAATCGATGATAATGAAGAAATCCGCGAGGGTTGGTATCTGGGTAAGACCATAAACGCAAAGAAAAATATCATGGGTGAGTTGGTTGCATTACTTGATGCAATCAACTAAAAAAATACTTGACAACCTTTAAATAATTTGATATAATAAAGAAAAACAAAGGAGGTACAAAAAATGCTCAAAGGTATCAATAGAATTTTAAATCTTTGCACTGATTTTATAAATGAAATCGATGACTTTGAAGATGTGCAGTTAAATCCTGAGTTTTTCTGCTATCCCACTACTAATGAGGTTTTTGTTTCTGTTGTGGCTGTTCAAAATGCGGTTGAGGAATTTATGACAACACTTTTAAAGCGCACCGAGGTTGAGGATATATCAGAATTTACATGGTCGCTACTCCATGAGGTTGGACATTGTGAAACATGGCACACTATGAACAAAAGAACCACAAACCACTGTAAAAACATAAAGCGTAAAATCACGCGAGGCACTATTCCTACTATTGAATATTATAGCTTGACAGATGAAAAAATCGCTACTGACTGGGCTATTAGATACACTGAGGAAAATTACGAAATAGTAAAAGCCTTTGATAAGAAAATAACAAAAGCACTAAAAAAATTTTTTACAGAAAATGAGGTGGAGGGTTGACAAGTACCCTCCGCCGAGGCCGGGCAAATTGCACAATGTAAAAAGATAAATTTTGTGCAAAATTACATATTGCAATTTTATTATAAAGTGGTATAATAATATTATCAAATAACAAAAGAGAGGTAAAAAGAATGAGTAAGAATTATTATCTGGTACTTGACACTGAAACTTGCAACACTATTAAAGAGCCTATTCCTTATGACATTGGATGGGTTATATGTGACCGCAAGGGTAATATCTATGAGCGCAGGTCTTTTGTAGTCGCTGAGGTCTTTTGCGATATGAAAGATGTAATGGTATCCGCTTATTATGCAAAGAAAATCCCTCAGTATTGGGATGACTTAAAAAGCGGAAAGCGCACCTTAGCAGGGATGTGGAATATCCGCAAAGCGATGGTTGAAGATATGAAAGCTTATAAAATAAAAGCGGTGGGTGCTTATAATATGGGATTTGATAAAAGAGCCCTCAACAACCTTATCCGCTATGTATCAAAATCATGGTTGCGTTGGTGGTTTCCTTTTGGCACTAGGTTCTTTTGTATCTGGAACATGGCTTGTAATGCGATTTTAAATCGCACCACCTATATAAAATTTGCGGAGGAGAATGGTTTTATATCTGATAAAAATAACCTCTTGACAAATGCGGAATGTGCATACCGCTACATAACAAAGAGCCTCGACTTTGTAGAGAGCCACACAGGATTAGAAGATGTAGAAATTGAGGTTGCTATAATGGCTGAATGTTACAAACAGCACAAAGCACTCAAAACAGAAATCAATTCTAACTGCTGGCGCGAGGTACAGCGCAAGCGTAAGAAAAATGAAGTAAAGGCGACTTTCAAAAAGAAAGTCGCCTGATTTTTTTTGCTTGACAAAAAATTTTTTATATGGTATAATATATACCCCAATTTTTTTATAAAAATAATAGTTGACAAATAAATTGATTTATGTTATAATTGAGCGCCCCGCGGACGTGCGCTTTCAGCGGCCGCGGGGCGAAAATTCCATTATATCATCCCCCAGCTTTTTTGTCAAGCATTTTTTTTAATAAAAATAAACAAATTTTATTCCCAAAATTTGTTTATTTTGTATATTGCTTTTATTAAAAAAATATAGTATAATATGTATATAAAGAAAAACAAAGAAAGTCAAGCAACAAGCCTTCAAAAAAAATAAAAAAATGCTTGACAGAATATAAAAAATATGATATAATAAATACATAAGATAACAAAAGAGAAGCGACTTTAAAGGTGGACAACCTACCTAGCGCGCAAAGGCAAACCACCGCAGTCAATTCCGAAGTTTGAAATCTTCAATAAAAAAATTCAAAAAAGGCTTGACAATTACAATTAAATATGGCATAATAAAGAAGTAAAGAACAATAAACAATATTATAAAAAGAAAGAGGTGCAAAATTATGGCTAACAAAATAACCAATGTAATCGCTCTGAACACTGTTATCGACTTCGCTATTGCAAATGAGGGTGTTTTCCCTGCAGAGGTAGTCGAAAAGATAACCAACATAAGAGATACCTACACCAAGAGATCTGAAAACCGCAAGCCTACTAAGGCTCAGGTTGAGGGTGCGGAAATCCGCGAGGCTATCAAGGATGCTCTTATCGATGCTGGTAAGGCACTCACCGCAACCCAGGTGCTCAACGCTGTGGCTGATAAGTTTGAGGGTATTACTCTCCCCAGGATAACAGCACAGCTCACCAAGCTTAAGGAAACTGGAGAGGTTGAAAGATACCTTGACAAGAAAACCGCATATTTCAAAGCGGTAGTCGAGGACTAATAACCACTAACCCAAAGGGGCAAGGCAAGTAATCCCTTGCCCCGCAAACTCAAGGAGGTGCCACAATGTCTAAAGAATTACAGATAAAACAGTATATGGAAAAGCTGAAAATTTCTAAAGAAGAGGCTGAGGAATTGTGGCTTGCTGATAATGACGAAATCGAAAATGAGGAACAGGAAGCCCTTGATGCTAAAGCAAAAAAGGTTAAAGTAGATAGAGGCACCGCACCTGCGGAAAGAGCACCACGCAAGCCTCGCGAAATCAAGGTATCAGACGCAAAAAAGGAAATCTTCGAGGCAATACTCTCAACCTTGAGTATATCATATAATGTCGAGGTTGTCAAGGAAAATAAGGTACTTGAGGTCGAAATCGATGGGAAATCTATCAAAATTGACATAATTGAGCATAGAAAACCCAAAAATTCGTGAAAATTGCACAAAAATTCATAAATCTAAAGTAAAAATCTGCGATTTTAACAAAAAATCGCAGAATTTTTTTATATTTTTTACTTGACAAAAAGAAAAAATTGTGATAAAATGGCGGGCCGCGCACGTTCGGCGCGGCCGGAGTTCCTGTCAATTGACTTTTTTCACAATTTTTGCTCTAAATTTTTGTTTATTTTGCCTATTGTTTTTATCCCATAATGTGATATAATAATATTATCAAATGAAAGAGAGGATAAATAAATGAGTAGAGAAGAAATTTTAAAGCAGATTGATGCATATTATGAGATGGAATATCACAATGCGGAATTAGTTGCTACTCGTAATACCTGGGCAAGAGAACAGGGTCGGACTTCCGCGACTATTAACGCTACCCTCTCCCGCTGTTTGGGTATCGCACTCTTTGTGCAACAGCTTGATATAGATTATGAAACTATAAACGAAATCTATGAGAAATTCAGAGAAAAAATTGATAAATTGCTTGACAATTAAAAAAAGATATGATATAATATAGACATAAAATAAAGGGGGTACAAAATATGTTAATTTACTCAAATTTAAGAACTAAAAATACCTATTTTGAAATCTGGGGGTCTAGTACAAAACATCCCGATGTGCGGAGAGTCCTCCAGTATGATATCGAGAGCGAGCGGTTTATTCCCTCAGATTGGATAACTGGTTCCGAATATGAGCTTTTTCAGTGGGTTTTACAATGTATCAGTGAATTATCTTTTGGTACATACTACCACACACGCGAGTTGATGAAGCTGTGCGAGGGCTGGTTCACAACTCACAACAACAGATTTTATTAAGGAGGTGATAATATGGATTATATTCTCTATGATATCCGAAAAGATATGACAAAGAAAGCATATAAAGAGATGAAGAAAGCAAACCGCATCACCAATGGTTTTAACACAGGCGAACGCATGTTTGAGGATAAGAAAAATCCTTCTCGCGCAAAAAGAAAGAAAAATTTTCAAAAAGAGCTTGACAAAGTTTTAAAAGAGTGATATAATATAGACATAAAATAAAGGAGGAATAAAAAAAAATGACAGTTGCTAAAATGATTAAATTATTGAAAAAACTCCCCCCCCGATGCAATAATTTGCGCTTTTGTATCTAATGATAACTACTGTGGGGCTCTTCATGAAGTATCTGAACTTTATTATAATGAAGATAAAAATTATGTAGATGTATCTGCGGAGGAGTTTGACCCTTCAATTGAATAAATAAAAGGAGGATAAAAATGACTTATCAAAAATTTCGCAATATTGAATATGATACAGAAAAAGAAAGGGATTATCACTGCTGGAATTTAGTTAATTTGACACATCCTAGACCTGAAACTGGAGAAAAGTATCGGTATTATATGGATAAAATGCAAAGAATAAACAAGTTTAAAAGAGAAGTATTAACAAAGGCTTTAGCGGGATTGCCTGATGATTTTTTTGATAAATAAAGCGGTCTTAATGACCGCTTTTTTGCACCCGTGCAAAATTTTTCTACTTGACGGCGCGCGAGCGGCTGCAAGCAGACGCTGCGTGCCGAACTCTCCCCCCGCGCCCTCATAGCGAATTTTTCGCCAGATGTTTGAAATCATTTCTCGCCGTCCTAAATCCCGAAATAGCGCCCGGCCGGCTAGATGTTCGGATCCTTGGGCAAACCCCGCAAATCTATATAAGAGAATTTTTAATAGAATAAAAAACCCTCAACTTGACACATAACAAAAAATATGTTATAATATTAAAAAAAGGCATTTTTATTTCCGCACCGACTTTTTCACAGCGCACGTAAAAATACACGTGCGACAACTTTTCTCTTTAATACAGCTAACAACAGCTTAGCTGTCGTCCTTAAATTTCGCCGTTTGAGGCCTCCGCAATTTTTATTTTTTGCTATTGTTCCGCCCGCAATTGACTTATTAAAAAAAATATGATATAATATATATATAAAACAAAAGAAAGGAAATATACATATGACACCGGTAGATTATGAGAACTTAGTAAACCAGATTTTAGATGGCGGGCTTGACCTTGACGAGCTCACAAAGCAGGTCGAAGCAGAACAGGAGCGCCGCGCAAAGAAAGATGAGGCGGATGCCGCACGCGAGAATGCAATTGACGCACTGCTTGAGTACTTCAGCATTGTGACCGGCGACGACAGTTTCGCCACAGAGGAGTTCAAGGAAACCATTACCGAGGACCTGAAGAAGATGGAGGAGCAGTTCATTAAGCAGCATGAGCTGGCAAAGAAATTTGCAGCATTTGGATTCGTGCCGCCTATTCAGCAGCCTACTAAGGAAACTGCAGTTGACTTTGATGAAGATGCTGTGAGGACTTAGCTCCGGAACAAGAGGCGGAAGGAAGAGATACCCTTCTAACAAGAGAAAAGAAGAAAGACCTAGGTTAACACCTAGGTCTTTTTTTATGACGATAACGATTACGGTATGCGGGATATAGCTCTGGTCCAGGTCGCACCCAACCTCCGCATCTCACTCGCATCCACTCGCACCCAAGCAATTTTACTTAATTTTATCAGAATAAGGCATATGTTTCCATATGCCTACCTCCTATATCATTATTCCCTTTAGGGCTCCTCTGACTTCTCCTATATCCAACATATCACCGCGAACAAAAGAAGGATAAAAAATATCCCTTTCATTAGCAGTCCACGCTTTGCACACCGCGAGATTGCCAAATATAATAAGCCTCCGCGCTATTATGAAAGCACCCATCTGTCGCAACTTCCATTTCTTGATACCAAGTCTCCACCGGCTCTTCCGGAACAATAGGCAAAGAAGTAACATAATATCCATCACTCACAATATCATCTTCTTCAATGCGGAAGTCCCAGCTCCCGCCCTTCTCTAACTGACTATATAAATAATCTAACAACCTATCTCTCCCGCTTACCCATTTGCGCTCATATTCTATAGCTTTACTCATATTATCTCTCCTTTTCAAATATATCTTGATTTTTAAAATGAGATTTTAAAATAGTATCTCTTTTTGGCGGCTGCTTTTGCAAACCCCCAATTTTTAACCCATCCCGGAGCCCGGCATCATAACCTACCCCGTGAAAAACTACCCCCGCAAAAAATATTATAAACAATAGGAAAATACATAGCCCTATTAAAAATGCGGAAATCAGTTCTACACTAATATACATTTACTCACCCCCAATTATCAACATAATACCCTTCCAGTTTCTACTAAGTATCTTTCTTTTTCCAACCATTCTATTAAATCTCTCATATATTCTTCAAACTTTTGATCATTTTCTTCTTGAGTCCCGTCTCTAAAATTCATTCTAGGATATTCTACCGGACAACCTAAATCCATAGCTATGCTCATAATTGTCCCATTCGTTAATTTGCTCAAATCTTCTATGGTTAATTTTAACATCATTTTTTCTCCTTTTCCTTAATTTGTTGAAATTGCTCGCGCCCTTGGGGGCTTCGCCCCCAATAAACAATTTTAATATCGCAGCAAATTTAATTAAATCTGTTTAAAACTGGATTTTTTCTCTCACATATATATTATATATATCCGTAAGTAAAAATCTTATTTTAAACAGAATTAGTTAACTTCATAAAATCCTTCTATATTCATATCTGCTTTTAATCCTAAACAACGTTGAAAATCTTTATAAGCACGAGTTGTAGTATAAATATTACTTTCTTTTAATATTTTTGAAGCTTCATCTATTTGATATCTGCTTAGCCCCGTCATATTAATTAACTCTTGTTGTGTATAACTATCTTTCTTAGATAATAATTCAGTTCCAAGCTATACTTTTAATAATGGTATCTAATCTCTTTTTCTATATTTAGTAGATAATTGTTTACATATTCTAATCATATCTATACCAATTTTCATTTCAACTTCCGCAGATCTTACCAATGATAATGTAACTACATTTTCATCAGTAGTCATATCAGTAATACAATTAATAACATGCCCCTCAATTAATTCTTGAATAGATTTTTTTAATCCATCAATATTATCATTTGTAATAGCAACTTCAATATAATTTAAAAAATCTACATATGTCCCCCTAAAAACTAACATAGGAGTAGTAATAATTCCAAGAAATACAGTAAAAGTAAAATTAGGCATACTCAAATCTCTTTTAATAATACCAGTATTTTTAATAGGTTCTAATGCTTTAAACATACTTTCTGCTCTATTATCAGTTGCAATTAATTCTCTATAAGTTGCATTATCTCCACGCCCTTCTTTAATAATTTTAACTCCAGTCTTCTTTAGAATATTCTCTTGACTTCGCTTAAAATTACTTTTAACAGTAGACTCTTTTAAATCGTATTTTTCACATAACTGTTGTAAAGTCATAATATCACCTCTTTATTTCCAACAAAAATTTGTCGTATTTTAATCTTTTCGACATTGATATATCAAAATTACAACAGTCCCCTATACTTTTTTTGTCCAAAATTTTTAATTTAATTACTCATAAATGTAAGTAAAAATCTTATTTTAAACAAAAACAATCATAAATGTAAGAAAACTATCTATTTTAAACAGTTTTATCTTAAATGTAAGTAAAAGTCTTATTTTAAACAGAGTGTTAACTTTTCAACACTTTAATAAAACTGATAATCAAAAATGCGGAAACCGCTGCTATCATTCCCCCTCAAAGCTCAGCATCCGCGTCTTAATAGATTAATCCCTCTAAACCTTTCTATAAATATTATATCATATTTTTCTAATTTTGTCAACCTAAGATGTAGAATAATACCTTTATTTGACAATTTATAAAAAATATGATATAATATATATAATAATACAAAAGGAGAAAGATTATGAGAAAATTTATACGCACTTACGGAGTTTGGGAATTTGTCTGCCAGTTTATCTCTGTTATTTGCTCTTGTTTTCTTGCATTACATTATAGCATAATTACATTCAATCTTCCACTAATTATACTCTGGGGAGTTGTAACGATTTTGTGGATTGTAATTTGCATAAGAAATGTACGAAAAACAATTAAAACTCTTAACTCCGAAACCGAAAACTAATCGTGTTAAACCCAAAAGACGGCGGAAATTGGAAAAGTCAAAAATACCCCCGATTTTTCCATTTCCGCCATTCTTACTTTGATACCCCTTTTGACATTTATAAAAAATTATGATATAATATATATATATATATATATATAAAGAAAAAGAAAAGAGGTGTATGCAGATGTTTGATTATAAAGATTTATACAAGATATATGTTCCTGAGCAGTTCGGTCCCGATGAAGGGGGTGGTACTAGCAACAGCCTTGATGAAGTATTCGCTCAGCTTCCCGATGATGAAGTTAAAACTGACTGGGGTGCAACTCAGTTTGTCATTATGATACCTGGCGCAGACAAGGTAGTAAAGATACCTTTCAACGGCGAGGAATATTGTAATTATGAAGATGACTACGAGCAGGAACTTGAGGAAAGCGGTTTCAACTATTTTACTATGGATTATTGTAAACATGCATATGAGCTTTATTGTGATGCGGAAGAGCGTGGACTTAACCGCATCTTAGCGGAAATGGAATATTTCGGCAAGACCGCTAATGGTATAGACATCTATCTTCAGGAAACTGTTGAATACTATGATTGTTGCGAGGGTAGCAGTAAATACTTTAAATCTGAAGATGCTCATATCAATAGCAAGAATGAACTTGAACAACTCCGTCAGCGTTCTAAAGGTACCGGTGATGATTATCTTTGGTACAGGTTCCCTACTGAGTGGATGGTAGCTGCATTACACCACTACGGTGAATGTTTTATGCTTAGCTTTCTTCTTTGGTGTAGAGATAACAATTTATGCGACTTCCACTCTGGCAACTTAGGTTGGAGTAAGAAAGATGGCAGCCCCGTAATTCTTGACTGGGCGGGCTACTATGAGTAAGGAGATAAATATGGATAAGTGGGAAAGATTAAGAATAAGACTTGAAGAAAATAAAACTTCCGCCATTAACGCAAGAGAGGTGGCGGAAGGTACGCATCATCATGAACTGTTTTACTTTTTCAAGGGTAAGGCAAGTGCAATAGCGGAGATCCTCCGCACTATGGAGGAGATTGATAATGGGTAAATGGGAAAGATTAAGAATAATTATAAAAAGAAAGCATGACGCCGCAGTTGCTACGCGAGATATGATAGATAGTCGTGCTAGAGAAATATTTAAACAGGCGGAGGAAGGTTATCATACTTTAGATGATAAAGTCAAAGATTTTGCGGAAGTCCTCCACCTTATGGAGGAAATTGACAATGATATTCATTCAGGTAATTAAGCAGAAAATAAATGAAATTATATGCTCTATTATTGGGCATGACTATCAGACTTTAGCAACAAAAGGTAGAAAGTATCATATAACGGTTTGCCGGAGATGCGGCGACCGCTGGTATAGAATAAGGAGGAATGATAAGTATGACTGGAGTAGATAAAAGATATGCACATCTGAAAAAGCTGACTCTTTGGGATATTCTTCATATAGTAGATTTTTCCTGTCCTCTTGTAATCTATTGCGACAAAGATGACGAGCCTCTCTGGTCCGGCTTTTCACGGAATGTACCTTATTGGATTGCAGAATTTAGGCTGAATCTTGAAGTCAATGATTTCAATGAAGATGGAGAAGCATTTAGCTTTCGTCATAGTCTGGGTGAAGAATATAAGCACCAGCCCGGATTTGTAGTTTATGTAACTGGAAAGGAAGACTAATATGATAAAGCAGAACTTATTTTGTCAAATGTTCGGGCATAAGTATATAAAGGTAGTAGATAATCGCATCTATTACACAAAGACCTGTACCCGCTGTGGAGCTACTGTTAAAATATATTATAATCCGGAAGATAAGCAGGTGAAGAAAAATGTCAAAATTTATAAGTAAAAACTATGCAAAGGAAACTATAAAGCATATGCTAGAAGTGCATCACTTTACCTGGATAGAACAGGAGGCTCTGGAAGTTGCACTTGATGCATTAGGCGAAATTTGCGCGAAGGACTGTATAAGTCGCATGGAAGCTATCAAGAAAATAGAAAGCGAAGATCCGGATTGGGTGGTAAACCGCCCTGAAACGCTTCCTATTGTTACGCCCAAAGTAAGAGAGGGTCAATGGATATATAAAGCCTCTCTCTCAAATCATTGGACTGATGTGTTCGAATGTTCAGAGTGTAAAGCTTTTTATAAAATAACTACTTACAATCTTGAGTCAGAATTACCTGATTACTGCCCTAATTGCGGTGCAAAGATGCAGGAGGTGGAAGAATGACAACTAAAGAAATAGTCCATGCAACTATCACTGGAATTATTCTCAGTCTTATCGTTATATTTGGTGTTTATGGAATAGTAAGCTGTTCAATGAAAGAAGCAGAATCAACATATACTACAACAATTACGGTGGCTTCAGAAAGAGATTTCTTTGTTTCAGATGGCGATAGAAAAATAATGGCTAATATTGAAATTAACAAGGAATATACATTTAAAGATTATCAGATAGATTATGATAATGATAGAATAATAATTAACTTGAAAAAAGAGAACGCAACTCCAACAGTAACAAAGAGTGAGGTACAGGATGCAGATAGTAATTGATATACCCGAAGGACTTATAAAAGTGTTGAATGATATCAAAGATGAAAGTTTTATTAATCAAGAGTTTTATAAAGTGATTTCAAACGGCACACCACTATCAAAAGAACATGGAAGATTGATAATTCTATCAGAAGATGCAATAAAAAGAGAACAAACATCTTTGAGTTTTTCCAATCAAGATTGGATAAGTGAAGTTGGTTTATCAAATGCAACAGTAGCAATTATAGAAGCAGATAAGGCAGAAAGTGGGGATAAAAATGAGTTTCTATAATGATAATGATATTCAATTAAATAAAATAGTAAATGAAATTAAGAAATGTATGGAAGAAGCATTAGAAATAATCAATAATTGTGAGAATGACCGGGCATCAGAATATAATACATATAATCTAAAAAAAGATATTGAAAGATTTTTAGAAGATTATTAATACACAAGACAGAAAGTGAGGAGTAAGAAATGAAGATACCTCAATTACTTTATGGTGCTATTTTCTGCGGAGGTGTGTTCTTCACATTCGTAGCACTAATTATAGGCGGATATGCCTTTATTAAAACATTACAAGATATGTTTAAGAATGATGAAGAGGGCTAAAAGCCCTCTTTTGATTTTTATAAAAAATTATGATATAATATATATATATATATATATATATAGAAAAGAAAAAGAGGTGATGACAAATGGAAGGACAGATTGTTAATACTATCAGAGATGAAATTGATAATGATAACTACATATATTTGTTATGTAACTGTATACTAATCCCGAAAGAAGCAATTAAGTATCCTAGACCCGAACATTCCGCGTATATACGCACCATTTGCCCTAGATGCGGAGAACAGCTTGATATGATTACTTTAGGTAAAGTAGAAAGGAGAGAAGGAAAATGTCTTGGTCTGTAAAAGAAATAACCTTAGTTTGTGAAGAAACTTTCAAGAGAGAAGGCGAAATTTTCTGCGATATAGAGGTAAGTATTAACGCCCGCCTCAAAACTACTTTAGGGCGTTGCTTTTACAAGAAAATAGATATGGCGGTGGTTCCTACCAAGATAGAAATATCTCGAAGCCTAATAGAAGAGCATCCCGATCAGGTGCACGACACTATAGTTCATGAATGTGCTCATGCTATTGTTTGCCTCAAAACCGGCGAAAAGCACGGACATGATGCTCTCTGGAAAGCTTGCTGCCGCAGACTTGGCATAAGCGATGAGCGTTGTGCTGATAATGCGGCAAGTGAGAAGTATAAATATGTTTGCTCTTGCACCGAATGTAACAAAATAGTAGGTAAGTATTTCCGCGCGGGAAAAGTTGTTAAGTATCCACAGTTTTACTCTTGTGCGGAATGTGGTGGTAAAATTAAAGTAGAACAACTTTATTAAAAGGAGGTGTTTTAATATGTATTTTAGACATTATTTTATGAAGAATATCATAACTGGTGAAACTAAAATCACTATCGAAGAGCCTCAGTTCGGAGAGATAGGAGACCGCTATGGTGACTGGGAGATAGTTGACTATGCGGAAGACTATTGTGATATGGCGGAGCCGGGTGAAGGCTGGTAAAAAGGAGTATATTTAGTTTGATATTTTACAAAAGGAGCTTTAAAGCTCCTTTTTGACTTTTTATAAAAAATATGATATAATATTTATATAAGATAAAAGAAAATGAGGTGATAAATAATGGAAGATAAAAAATATATAGTAGCTCCCAGTTATAGAGATTTTGAAATAATTGGCACCCCAATAGTTAAAGATGGTAAGATGTACACAAAAGTAAAGCAAGTATGTGACCGCTGTGTTAAAGGTATTTATGTTTGCAGAATAGAGAATGGGCAGCCGGTACCCCACCCTGCGTACGGGGGCGTATGTCTTAAATGTGGTGGATCTGGGTACCTGGTCAAAGAGGTCAGACTTTATACCGAAGCGGAGGCTACTAGAATGGAAGCTGCAAATGAGCGCGCTAGAGTGAAGCGTGAAGCTGAACGCCGCGAGAAAATGGAAGCAGAGTTTGAGCAGAAGAGATTAAAGTGGTTATCTGATAATGAGTTTACAAAAGAAGGAAAGACCTATGTAATCACTGGCGATAGCTATTCTATTAAAGATGACCTTAAAGAAAATGGTTTCCGCTACAATCCGGTTCTGAAATGGCACAAGGCGGACCCCGGAAACTACAAAGACCGCGTAATTGAAATAGATATAAATGATATTGCGGAGGCTTCCGCTTGGGGCGAATATCACTATCTGTCCACTGCTCAGTCTTTTGTTGCACAGAAGATAGCTCCGGAGCAGGAAGAAACGGCCCCTTCTGAATGGGTTGGAACAATAGGAGATAAGATAGCGGCAACTGTTACATTTGTTAGAAAAGGTTGGTGCGATAATAGATTTGGCGGAAGTAATATCTATACTTTCAGAGATACTAATGGTAATGAGATAGTATGGTTTACTTCTGTTCTGTTGGACAAGGAAGTTGGTGACACTTTCAATATCAAAGCAACTGTTAAGGCACATAATGAATACAAAGGTAAGAAAAATACTGTTATAAGTAGAGCAAAGATAGTATAATGCGGGTCAATGACCCGCATTTGACTTTTTATAAAAAATATGATATAATTATTATATAAAATGATAAGAGAAGAGGTGTTACTATGATGAATTTAAATTTTGCAGATAATGAACTTAATGCGTTTGAAATCTCCATTATGGAGTCAAATCAGCGTGCGAATGAGATAATAGATACCCTTGAGGGTGCAATAGATGAGGGTATTGACCCCAATGATGTGTATATTGACTATTCTGATGTTAATGAGAGTGATATGGCTATGATAAAGGCGGAAGTCGAGGCATATACATTAAGAGCAAGTTTATACAGAAATTAAGGAGAAAACAATGAGTTATATAAATTTAATTGACAAGTTACCTGCTGAAGATAAGCAGAGAATTGAAAATTATATAAGTTTATATGGCGTATGTAAAGAAGATTTTGTAGGATTAGAAGAATGGCTGGAAAACTGGAGTCATGCTAACCAGCGACTTTATAAGTTACTGGGCGGTCAATTCATCTACAAAATCCCCATCTCTATTGATAAGCCTGAGGGCGATAAAGAAAATGAATTTTTTCGTTTGCTTTCTGATATCAATGGCTTTAAGGAAAGTTATCATGTTTTTTATTGGGAATATGTGAAAGAAAGAGCTCGCGAAGCTCAGTTCACTAAAGAACATTTTTCGTTTTTCAATAAGCTGATGAATTTGGAGAACTTTGTTACAGATAAGATAGGTATTGGCATTAAGTACAAAGGACCCGGGAAGCAGAGAACTCTTCAGGTTCCGGCGGGAACTAAGCCTCTCCGCGCAATTCAGAAAGTAGTAGAATACTTTAAAGATGATTGGAACTGGGATCTTCAGAAGCTTGAGGATTTCCGCCTCAAGCACTCGATGATACTTAATGACGATAAGATAAACACTAACCTGTGTATATCTATCCACCCGCTTGATTATATAACTATGAGTGATAATAACTCAAATTGGCAGAGCTGTATGAATTGGACAAATGGACAAAAGGGTGGTTGCTATCATGTAGGAACAATAGAGATGATGAACTCTAATAATACTCTCTGTTGTTATCTGGAAAGCAAAGTACCTTATTACTTTTCAAGCGAAAGAGATGAAGCACACCGCTGGAATAATAAACGATATCGCGTCCTTGTTCATATAACTAAGGATATTGTTGTTGTAGGTAAATCATACCCCTACAAAAATGATACATTAAGCAAAAAAATACTTGAGTATGTCAAGGATTTAGCGAAAGATAATTTGAAGTGGACTTATTCTTTTGGTCCAGAGCTGTATCAGGATATGAAGCATGTTAATTCAGAGTATCCGTTGATGCGGGCAAGGGATTACAATAGAATGGAGAAACCCCGCCATCATATCTTTATTGATACTAATGGTATGTATAATGATATTCTGAACAACCACGGCTATTCTTTTTGGTGCTACAGAAATAAGGTTGCAAAGAATAAAATAATACAGATAAGCGGAAAGTGTAATTGTTTATCCTGTAATGAACGCATCATTGAAGATACTGATGATTGTAGCTATAATGAACGTTTTAATCATACCTCAGATGTATTATGTCATTATTGCCAGGAAGAGCATCGTTGCGATAGTTGTGATGTTGTCAGAAATCTGGAAAAGCTTGAAACTGTAACAATAGAGAATCGTAAACAACATATATGCAAGTATTGTTTCAATGATCTTGTAAAAATATGCCCTTGCTGCGGAGAACCGATGCTCCTTGATACCTATATAAAGGCTTTTGTTTATGCAGAAGATATTAAGGAATTAAATACTTGGCGAAATGGTAAAGAAGTGATCCATCTTGACAACTGGATATATCGTATTGGCTATGGCCCGGAAGAGAGTGTTAAAAAAGTACTTATTGTATGTAAAGATTGCTACGATAAGAACTTTAGAGATAAAGTAAAATTAGTTAAATTTAGAGATTGCTGGGGTATGAGTGAAATTGCTCCCGTGTTAATGAGCGACTACCCTGGAGATGCATACTTATACCCGAACCTTAAAACCGCAGATCCGGCTGAGATTAGAACTAAAAATATTAAGACTTTTGCACATTATAACTACTGTAAAGATTATTATTCCAAATATAAATAAATTATTTGACTTCTTTCAAAAAATATGATATAATATATATATAAAGAACAAGAAAACAAATAAAAAATAAAACACATTTAAAGGAGATTAAAATTATGGCAAAGGAAGTTAAGGTTACAAAAGCACAGGTACTTGAGGCAATTATCGCTCTTGCAAAGGGTGAGGAGATCACCGTAGATACTGCGGATATCGTTGAATATGCAGAAACTACCATAGCACAGCTTGCAGCTAAGGCTGAGAAAGCAAAGGCTCGTGCAGCAGAGAAGAAAGCTAACGGTGACGAGCTTAAGGCGGCAGTCGCAGCAGTACTCACTGACGAGTATCAGACCGTAGAGCAGATCGCAGCTCAGATTGAGGGCGAGGACATCACCAACGCTAAGATAGTAGCTCGTCTTACTGCACTTGTTAAGGCTGGTGAGGCTCATAAGACCGATATCAAGGTTGATAACAAGACCCGTAAGGCTTACGCAGCTGGTCCTGCAACTGATACCGAAGACGCAGAGTAATTAACATAACGACAACTGAATATTGAGCATTAAGAGGGGTCAATAGACCCCTCTTTTTGACATATTATAAAAAATATGATATAATATAATTAAGAATATTAGAAAGGAAATGGTAATATGAAATACGCAGTACATTATCGAAAAGACTTCCGCCATTTTGACACGGTAGATGAAGTAATATTTGATGTAACAAAAGGAAATGAAAGTATTTATTTAGAGCTTCCAAATATTATTAAGCCGGACTGGGATTGGCAAAAAATTACATTAAATCTCGCAGTTTTAGATAATCCGGTAGAGAGTATTATTCCTCATATTCTTAAATTAAAGGAGATGCACTCTAATATTTTAGTTCAACTTCGTTATCCTTTTGTTGATAGTGAAGTTCAACTTATGAAAGATAATAATATTCCTTTTATGGCGGCATATACTTATTGTAAAAGTTTAGATATGGTGTATGCTATGAAGGAGTATGGAGTATCAGAGGTACTTGTAGCAGAAGGTTTAGCGTTTAATCTCTCAGTTGTTCGAAAAGTTTTAGAAGGAACTAATATTAAGATAAGGATTATTCCTAATGTTGCTCAGTGCGCAGTTGGCACTAAACATAAAGTACCTACTATCCATAAGTTTTGGGTACGTCCGGAAGATACAGAGTTCTATGAGCCGGATGTCGATACTTTTGAGATTTATAATGAAGATGATAAAATTTCAGTAGTTTATGAAATCTACAAAAGTAGAGTGTGGAAAGGTAACTTAAAGGAACTTATATTAGATGCGGAGGACCTTGATGTAGAGAACACCGCTCTAGTTCCATATTTTGGTTCTAAGAGAATAGACTGTAAGCAAATCTGTATGTATAAAGGTTGTGAAGTATGTGATGCCTGCATTGGATTTGCTAATCGTTTTAAAGATACTGACCAAGAAATCGTATATCCAAAAAGGAAAGAAAAGAATGAACATACAGAAAATGATTAAGTTGTGTTGTCTTGATGTTGACAATTTAAGAGTAAAATTATATAAATTTTTAAGAAATAACGGTTATACTAATATTTACAAAACAGAAAATTACATAATAGCGGAAGGTGATATACCTATTTGTCTTTTAGCTCATATGGATACTGTATTCCCAACACCGCCGGATAAAGATGATTTCTTTTATGATAAGAAAAAGAAAGTTTTATGGTGTCCAGGTGGATCTGGTTTTGATGACCGCGCTGGAATATATGCTATTCTAACTATTATAGAACGTGGATATCATCCGCATATTATTTTTACAAATGAAGAAGAAGTAGGCGGGATTGGCGCTAGAAAATTAGTAGAAGATGAAGATGAACCCCCGTTTAATTGCAAAGCTCTTATTCAGTTAGATAGAGCTTATGCACAAGATATGGTATTCTATGATTGTGATTGCCCGCGGTTTGAGAAGTATATTAAAAAATTTGGCTTTGAGAAAGAGCAAGGCACATTCAGTGATATTAGTATAATAGCGCCAGTTTGGAACATTGTTGCAGTTAATCTTTCTATTGGGTATGTAGATGAGCATACAACAAATGAAAGGTTGTATTGTCAGTGTTGTGATGCAACAATAGCAAAGGTAATTAGTATATTAAGTTGCGCTAATTCAATGCCTTATTTTGTTTATAAGCGGAAACGGGCAGAAAAACGCCCTATTATGTATAATACAAGGTCTTGTTTATATTGCCAAAATACTTATCCAGATAATATTAAGATAAAGCATGACTTTTATAACTGGGAATATTATTGTTGTCCAGAATGTTTTAAAAAATATGAATATGATGAAAAAGAGGACTTGCCTTTTAAAGCAATTTGACTTTTTATAAAAAATATGATATAATATATTTATCAAATGAAAAAGGAGATAAAAAATGGCTAAAGGAATAAACCTCTGGTCATTTTAATAAAATTATTTATAGATAAAAACTATATATATTAGAAAATAAAAGGAGGTTTTATCTATGAATAAAAATAATTATTTTGTTTATTTGCATAAAAATTTAACTAATAATAAAGTATATATCGGAATTACTAAAAGAAAACCTGAAGAAAGATAGCGATATGGACAGGGTTACATTAAAAATGAAGCTTTTTATCAGGATATTCTAATATATGGATAGAATAATTTTGAACATAAAATTTTATTTTCTAATCTATCTGAACAAGAAGCTTATTTAAAAGAAATTGAATTAATAGCTGAATATAATGCTACAAATCCAGATAAAGGGTATAATAAATCAAAAGGAGGCGCTACAGGACCTGGAGATTTTACTAAAATGATAGAATAGCAAAGATCGCATAAAAAATTTGGAGAAGATAATATACATTCTAAAAAAGTTAAATGTATTGAAACAGGAGATGTATTTGCTTCTATTTCTGAAGCACAAAAATAGTGTGATTCAACTAAAGTAGGAGCTTGTTGTCGAGGAGAACGAGCCCATGCTGGACATCATCCTTTAACTAAAGAATTATTAAGTTAGAGATTTGCTGATAAAGAAGATGAAATTACTATTCATTGTCCTGAATTAATTAAAAATGAATATAAAAATTTTTCTGGAAAAGCAAAAAAAGTTTTATGTATAGAAACAAATGAAATTTTTAATTCAGAAACTGAAGCTTGCAAAGCTTATAATTGTGCAATAGGTACTATAAGTAGAGTATGTCTTGGAAAAAGAAAAACAGCATTAAAAAAACATTAGAAATATATAAATGAAGGAGAAGAGATATGAAAGGACAAATAGCAAAAGAAGAAATAAAGAAGAAGATATTAGAAGTTTTTGAAGGAAGTTTCCCCTATGATAAAGAAATCCGTATTCCTGTGGTTGAGAATGGAGAGACTGTGGAAATTAAGGTAGCTCTAACTTGCGCTAAGGTTAATGTTGGCGCGGATGCTGGGCAGGCGATCGCAGAGGCAACTCCCGCAGCTAATACGGAAAACAAAGAAATTACTGCTCAAGAAATTTCAGAAGTGAAGGACATTATAGATAAATTGAATTTATAATATTTTTAATAATAAGTAAACCAGAAAGGAGGGATACTGTTATGTTATATGTAATGAAAGAATGGGAGTCACCGGTTTCCGGTTGGAGATGTGGTTGTGTAGATGATTTGGCATATAATTCTGGAGTATGGTACTTACCAGCACGAGTTTTAGGTATCTCTCCTGCAGAGTTTATCGAATTGTTAATCACTAAATTCAAACCTGACCATTTTTATTACTCATTTGGCGAAGATGGAACTACTTGTTTTGTAGATTATTCCTGGGATTTTCAGTCCAAAATGAGAGAATTTAAAAATTTTATCAATGCGCAAGCGCGTAAGAACAACTTTCAGATTTGAAAGTGTGGAAGTCTGGTGTAATGGCTAGCACGGCTGACTCCAAATCAGCAGATTAGGGTTCGATTCCTTAGACTTCTGTTTAAAAAGAACATTTGACTTTTTATAAAAATTATGTTATAATATATATGTAAAGAAAAAGAAATAAAGTTTTTTACTATCCAAAATCTGCGGGAAAAATAATAAACAGATTAAGCATCAGTATTTTCTGATTGACGGTTACAAAGAGTGTGACAGCGAGTTCAGGCTACCCGCTATATAAATTTGTTCCTGTGCGGATTACCGATTAAGCACCTTCCAAGAGAGCAAGAAGTCGTTTTGGCGAAATCCAAAAGAAAAACTATGGGAATAAGAGATGGTGCTAGCACTTATCCCTCATTTGACTTTTATAAAAAAATATGTTATAATATTTATATAAAGTAAAGGAAATAAATATTCCGCGGTAGTTCAATGGTAGAGCACGGCACTGTTAATGCTGGGGTTGTAGGTTCGAGTCCTACCCACAGAGCTTCATTCAGCTAGTAGCGCTTAAATTGCTGAATGAACGAGAGCTGGCGTTATCACTTTCTTCCTCGCTCGTAGTAAATAAAATGATGCTGGAAAGTGACCCAAGTAAAGGGAGATTTACTAGGTTTTTAGAGTTGATATTATAAGGCTTAGGACTTAGTTAACCTAAATTAACTAAAAGACAGTGCCTTATACGACTAGTATTTATTATCAGTTTCTATAGTCGTTACGAAAATTAGTAAACTGAAGTTTGCAAACGAGCGGTTGAGCCTAACTCCCGCTAAATAAGTTAGGAAGTCGAAATGATACTTTTCCAAAAGTGGAAATCTGTCAAAGTAGGCTATGGGAAGTGCGGCTAACGGAATAGTTCTCGTTGAGTTCCTAGGGCTTTGATCACTATGGACGGTCGGATAAGCAGTTTCCGGTCGAGCGTCCCTGAAGAACTGCTGATGGTGGTCGAGTTGCAGACCTAAAATGTAGTCCGATAGTCGAGAATCCACAGACTTTAAACGCGATTTGACTTTGTAAGTTTCAAAAGTAAACTTATGGCTGCTCGTAGAGTGTTGGTGGTAGCACCCGACCCGCAAAGGGTTGGAGGCTGGGTTCGAATCCCAGTACTGAGCATTAGGGAAGTTAGGCTAAAATATAACTCTTAATATCCATAAGTTTTCTACCTCCATCAAATGTAGAAATAATTAAGAGTAAAAAATTTTATAAGTCCTTGTAGAAAGAAGTGGAGTAGTATCCACAACTCTTCCTTCACTAATTTGGGGTTTGGGACTGCATAGGGTGGTCGCCTGTTTTGCAATGACAAAGAAGGGGATCGTAACCCCTAAACTCCATTGGGCAATGTAAGTTAATGGTCCTCCCATAATTTGCATATATAATAACAAAATAAATGGAGGATTATATTTATGCCAAAATTAACTAATAAAGAAATTCAACAAAAAGTATTTCAAAATACATTAGAAACTTGTGACTATATTAGTGGTTATGAAACTGCTAATTCTACAATTAAAATTAGATGCAGAAAACATCAGTATGAATTTGAAACAAAATGGGAAAATGTAAGACGTGTAAATAGAGCGCATCATGTGTGTCCTTTTTGTATTCAAGAAGATAAAAATGAAAAATGGAAAGATAGTAGAACAGAAGTTGAATGTGCTTATTGTCATCAAAAATTTTTTAAACAAAATTCCAAATTAGATAATAGTAAATCTGGATTATATTTTTGTTGTAGAGAGCATAAAGATTTAGCACAAAAGTTAGAATCTGGAGAAGTGTTTCAATCTATTAGACCTGAACATTATGGAAATGTATTAGAAAGTTCTTCTGATTATCGCAAAAAAGCATTTTATTTTTATGAACATAAATGTAATGTTTGTGGATATGATGAAGATCCAGACATATTGCAAGTTCATCATATAGATGAAAATAGAGATAATAATGAATTAGATAATTTAGTTATTTTATGTCCAAATTGTCATGCTAAAATAACTTGGGCAAAATATAAATTAATAGATAGAAAAAAATTAATTAAAAGTAATTAATGCTTGTCATGGGTTCAATTCCCACAAGCTCCACACCGCATGAGGGCTTAGGCGAAGCCTACATGATTGGTTGAAAAGCTATCACCATACATTCGGGGGTGCTAGATGCCCTTGCGATCAAGTTCTAGCATTTTAAAATAATTTGACATAATAAAAAAAATATGATATAATATATATATAAAGTAAATGGTAGCATAACCAAAAGCTCGGAGCAATGCGGAGATTATTATGATTTATCTCAGAAGGGTACTGTAGGTAACAGTAGTAAGGCGAGTGCAAATCCACCCTATTTAATACTTTATTATAAATATATTTGACATAATAAAAAAAAATATGTTATAATATATATATAAAGAAAGAAATGGTCCCATAGTGTAGCGGTTAACACGCCTGACTGTCTATCAGGTAGCGTGGGTTCGAGTCCCACTGGGATCGCTTAAATAAAAAAGAATGTGAGTAGTTGGTCACACAAACCGGAGTGGGGAATGGATGCTGAGTCAAGACTAGACTTGTCAGCGCACACCCCGAATGTAAGATTTGCCACATTCACGGCTAGTCACCTTTTTTTAAAAAAAATTTGACATTTTTAAAAATATATGATATAATATATATATAAACAAAAAGAAATGCGAGTTTTTTGCCTAACCAGTCACTTTTACTCGTTAAAGAAAAAAGAGGTTCTGGGAACTGGGATGCGGAATTTGGTATTTAATAGTCCCGCTTAATAAATAAAATACCTTTAAGTCTAGGGTTGGCGGGAGGCCAATAAACAAAAGAGTAGGTAATCAATAGCGGAGGACGCTTGATATACCTACCACCCATGAAAAATAGAAGAGTTTTCTGTTCACAAGGATGAAACTTTCTCTTCTTTAAACATCAAAAAAGTAGAGTGAATGTCCGGCACCGCCGGCTTATGGGGGGCGGGGTATTAAGTACTATAAGTAAACTTAGGTGCGAGGAAATTAATTAAGCATGCGTAATTAATTGAAGTACCGATTCCGGAATTAATCTAGTCTTTTACGGTTTGCTTCCAGTATGGGGCTTTCACTTCAAGACTTTAAAAATGAAAGTGAAATGTATGGCGGATTCGTCTAGCGGCTTAGGATCAAGGCTTCTCAGGTCTTGGACATTGGTTCGAATCCAATATCCGTCACTTCCACACAGGGTAGATAACCAGTTAGAGGAAATGTCTAAACCTCACTTTAGTACTGAAGAGCGAGCTGAAGATAGGCGATCAGCACTGGCAGGCTATCGTGGAAACCGGGTCTTGCGGAGAAAACCTGTTTGCTACCGGTATATAAATCATAACAAATAACCGCTTACCCAGAGCGTATAGGTGGGGGTGGAAGGTTTGCTAGTTTTCCTAAGTAAAAACTAGTATTTCGCCCGATCGTCTAACCGGTTTAGGATAGTAGCCTTTCACGCTACAGATGCGAGTTCGAGTCTCGCTCGGGTGATGCAGAGAGTTAGATGTTTGTTTTACCTCTTTTCTCTGGCTGGGTGTCCAGTTAAAAAACACCCAATTATTGCGGGTTAGAGGAGTGGTTCCTTGTCTGCCTCATTTGTCGAATCTGTTTTCTTTATAAGGAAGAAAGGAGAATAAAAAATGTCCTTATATAATGAAAATCAGATTAAAGGAATGGTTGTAGAATTAGAGGTTGCAAAAAAATTAATTGAATTAGGATATATTGTTTCATTTCCATATGGAAACAATGCTAGATATGATTTATTATTAGATTGTGGAAATAATCAGTATTTTCGTATTCAATGTAAAAGTGCTTGTTTACAAGATAATAATAGTTATGTTGTAAAAACTTCTAACGATCAATTTACTGCTAGTTCAAGAAATTTAAAAATTTATACAACAGACCAAATTGATTTTATTGCATCTATAATTGATGACCATTTACTTTTATTTCCTGCACAATTAATAACTGGTAGAGAAAAAAGATTTAGATTAAAAAAAGATCCACCAAATAATAATAGTTGTATATCAACTGTAAATTGGGTTGAGGATTACAGTTTTGAAACTCAAATTTTACCATTATTAACTAAAAGATAAACAGACGATGACGAATGACGCAGAAGACGCTGGTTCAAATCCAGCACCCGCCATTTATAGACCCATACAGCAATTACTAGAGGAAAATCTTGTTATCGTGGGTTCGAGTCCCATCTCTTGCGCTGTTGCAAAAGTCGCCTAGTTGGAAAGGCACCTGATCATTAATGGGTCTAGTTTTTGAAAAGAAATACACAATCCCTCCTTTCGATGTGTATGATGGGTTACATGTTACTATCCAAATGTCCTGGGGAGAAATAATACGGGATCCGTGGCAGGGGCGGTTAATCTCCTGTGCCTGCGGGCGTGCCGAAACTGGTGAAACGGAGCGGACTTAAAATCCGCTACATTAGAAACGCTGTGAGTTCGAATCTCACCGCCCGTACTTACCTTTCGGTGTAGAGGGATAACCGAGTGAACGCAAGGGTTTTAGGTAAAACCAGATCGCTGGAAATGCGTTTCAAAGCGAAAAAACCTACTAAAGTGGCTGAACATAGCGAAACCGGATAATGCACAATCGCGCGTGGAAACTTATCTTGAGTAGTATGATTCTTGGTCCACCACCCAGTACTTGTGAAATTCAGAAGCCGGGGAACTCCAGAGAGACTCTCTGCAAGGCGGGTTGAGCCGCTAACTATTTAATAATACACGCTTGTTTTAAAATAAAGGCGCATACAGCAATTTTTAAAAAACATAGAAAATATTTAGAATTTTCACCTACTTTTAATGCGTCTTGGCTTTTAAGGGGCTTGGTGTAATGGCAGCACAGCGGTCTCTAAAACCGTAACGGACGGGCTCCAAACCCGTCGGTGTGGGTTCGAATCCTACAGCCCCTGTTTTTGGTTACTTAGCTCAGCAGGTAGAGCGTCGGGTTGAAGCCCCGAGAGCATTAGTTCAATTCTAATAGTAACCACTTTCGGAAGATAGTTTAATGGTAGAACGCGTATAAGGAGAATAGACATATTCTTATACAGCAATTATTATTTTGCGCTAGGGACGCCGAAATGGAGGTTCGAATCCTCTTCTTCCGATTATTATGGGTGGGTCACCGTAGCGGCGATCGGGCTGGACTGTAAATCCAGTACACTAGAAACATCGGTGGTTCGAGTCCACCCCCGCCCACTATAAGCGCACACAGCAATCAATTTGGATTTGACTTTTAATCAAACACACCAAAACGCGCTTAGTTTTGTTCGGTTGGGTGAGTATGGCTTAAACCACCTCCCTGCTGTGAAAACTTATATCTTAAAAATAATATGGATACAAATATTTTAGGAAAAACTACTGAATTAGAAGTAATGTTGTATATGACTCAAAAAGGTTATTCTGTATCTATTCCTTTTGGTGATAAAGATAGATATGATCAAATTTGGGATATAAATGGAAAATTGTTAAGAATACAAATAAAAACTTGCCATTTATATCCAAAAGGAACAGGTAGAGCCATAGAGTTTAAGACAACAGGAACTTCTAACGGAAAAACAACTTCTTACACAAAACAAGATATTGATTATTTTGCTACTTTTTGGGAAGGTCAAGTTTATCTAGTTCCAGTAGAAGAAACATCAACAAGAAAAATATTAAGATTTGAGTGTGGATTAAATCAGCCTAGTATATGCTGGGCAAAAGATTATACTGTTGAGGAGGTTTTAAAGATATAAGCATTTTGCAGCAAGGAGGCGACCGCTAATAGTGGTCCGTAGGTTCAAATCCTACACCAAACGCTCAAAGGCTCATACAGCAAACACCTCTACAGGTAAAATAGCCAAAAGGTAAGGCAATAGTCTTCAACACTATCATCATGGGTTCGACTCCCATTTTCACCAAAGAGTGAGCCTTGAATATGCGGATCTACGCTAATTGGTAAACGGGCGGTCTTGAAAACCGCTGTAGCAGAAATGCGATCGGGGTTCGAGTCCCTGGATCCGCGCTATCTTGTTAATAACAAGAGTAACCACACTTCAATATTCATTTAATCCTGGACATAGCCCCCTTTGTCCGGGATTTTTTTATATCTAAATGTTGGGGGCGCAAAACGGTAGGGCGGAAAGCGATTGAACATAGTAGAGAACTAACTAGATGTTTGGAAATTTTTAAAACGATTTTTTAAAAAATACCTTTTAGTTGGGCGATTTTAAAGAAACCTTCTAAAGAAAAACTGAAATAGTATCAGAAGAAAAAAAGGAGGGCAAAGCTCATGTATAAAATAATCAAAAATTTATCAGCCGGCGTTGTTGAAATAATTGCCGATGAAAGAAGTGATATTGAAGATACTCCTACTTATTATGGTGCTGGAAGTACTTGCTTTGTCATTGAAGATTCTTCAGTTTAGATGCTTGGAAATGATGCAGTTTAGCACGAATTACATTGAAGGAGGGTTTAAAGATGGACGAACCTAGTAGCCTTTCAGTAGTAACTCTAGCCTTAGCCAAAAAATATACTGATAGTAAAATTGGTGAAGTTTTAGAGTTTAAAATTGAAATAGTACAAACCCTTCCTCAAAACCCAGATAAGCATACTATCTATCTTGTTCCAAAAAGTTCAACAACAGATCCAGCAGTTGGATATATAGAATAGTTATAGGTTAATAATAAATAGGAAATAATTGGTCAAACAAGTGTCAATCTTGATGATTATTATACAAAAACAGAAGTAGACCAGCTATTCATAGATCATCAATATGTATTACCACAAGCGACAGAGAACACATTAGGTGGTGTTAAGTTAAGTTCTCAATTTGATACAGATATAGACGGAAAAGTCGTCTTAGATGAAGATGCTTTTGCTGAACTTGTCGAGGATAGTGTAGCTCCTATTGACAATGCAGACATTTCAGATTTATTTAACAATTAAAAAAAGGAGAATTTAAAAATGGCAACAGTCACAAAAAATTATTTAGATACAACTGGATTACAAGCCTATGATGCCCTTTTAAAGGGTTGGGTTAATGGAAGTAGTAACGTTCCTACTTCATCTCCAGTAATTTTTAGAACTATTCGTTATGATAGTACAAACATTTATTTTTATCATAAAGCTGAAGCTACTAGTTCAGATACAGCAGATATAACAGTACCTTTAAGTGGAGTAGATGTTTCAAAAGCACTTGCGGAAATTGCAGCAATAGTTACTTCTCTTGGTGGTTCAATGGATACCTCAAGTCCTTATACTGTAACTTTCCCTAGTTTAACAACAACAGCAAAAGATACTCTTGTAAACGCTATTAATGAACTTGATAGTGCTATTGATACATTAAATGGGAATGATACTGTTTCCGGTTCTGTTGCAAAGTCTATTAAAGATGCTATTGAAGCTCTTACTGTAAATGAATTTGCAATAGCAACAAATAATAATGGTGTTGTTACAATTCATGGTATTTCAGAAACAAATGGAGTAATAGCTTCTGGAGTAAGTAGCGTTAATGATGTAGAACTTGTTAAATTAGCTACTACTGGAAAAGCTGAAGATGTTAGTATTGATGATACAGGTTCTAAATTAACAGCTACTAATGTAGAAGATGCTCTTGCAGAATTAGCAGACTCCGCAACAGCTAAAAAAGTCTATATGACAGATGATACTTCTACTTCTGGAACTGATTATGCAGCTATTTATAAAATTTATCAAGGTATTGGAAGTACTCAATTTCCTCAGCAAAATGAATTAATTGGTACTATAAATATTCCTCAAGACCAATTTGTAGATAGTGCTGCTCTTGTTGATATTACTTATAATGATGGACATCTTTATGATGGATATACTGATGTTACTGAACTTATTAAAGGGGCGGGTGGAACTGCTACAGCAGCAGATGCCGGTAAATATGTAAAATTAGTATTCTCAATTCCTGATGCGCCTACAAAAGGAAAGAGTACCATTTATATTTCTGTAAAAGATTTAGCTCATGTATATACTGGAGGAACAACTGCGGAGATAGCTGTTTCTATTGATACATCTACAGATGTTATTACTGCATCAATAGTTGCTATTGCAGCTACAAAAGTTAATTATACTGAATTTGAAACAGTAGGTGCTGCTCTTACCAGATTAGATGGCGCTGCTTCAGTACAAAATTCTGTATCTAATAAGATAGCAACAGCAATTGGAGGTCTTGATACTCAGTCTGATATACCAGTTGCCGCTTATGATAGCGTAACTACTAATATTACATTATCTAGTGGAATTTCTGAAACAGATGGTGTTATTGGCGCAGGTACTGGAGATGATATTGTTATAAGTCCTATTTCAACTACAGCAATAGATAATTTATTTACTACTTAATTAAGAAAGGGGGCTTTCTATGGCAACAATAGAAAAGAGTTTTCTTGATTATCCAGGACTTCAAAGATATGATAATAAAATTAAAGAATATACTAATACAATAATTCAACAAATTACCCCTGTATATGAAAGTGCGACTCACACTTTAAAATTTTTAGAGGGTTCAAATGTAACAGTAGATGATGATGAATTGATATTTACATTACATTGATTTTTGCGGGAAATGGAAAACCATTTCCCGCTTTTTTAATATATAGAAGGAGTGATTTTATGAGAAATATAAAACAAATAAATAATAAATCTAACCTTACTATAGATCCCGTTCCTACTTCAGTTATAGTTGGTTATGATGAACAGAGAAATCCTATTTATAATGATGTTTATTATGCTACTATAAATATAAATAATAGCGTTCATAAAATAGGATATTGTGCGGATGACTGCTCTATTCAATATCCTATTTATATAAATGGAAAAGGAATATACCCTGGAAAAACAGGAATGTATGAATAGCAAAATGAAAATATTGACGCTGAAAAGCCTTTTGATATAATAAATATATTAAATTTAGATAATGGAGGAACAATAAGGCTTCCTTATGGAACTGCAATAGATGAACCATTTAATTTTACTTTTGATTATGTTATTACTGCGTAATTTGACATTTTTAAAAAATTATGATATAATATATATATCAAATGAAAAAAGAAAAGAGGTGTCAAATTATGGGAAAACTTTATGCTATTCATGCTTATGAGGATCATTTTCAGGGACTTCATGGAGTTGAGGAGTATGAAGTAATTGAAGCTTGTAATGATGAGGAAGCTGAACAGTACGCTAATGAAATGGCGGAAGCTGTTATTGATTCCTACAGTTATATGTGGGATGAAGATGATTATGACGAGTTTGAAGAGGAGAGGCTTTATGAGATTTATAGACTAACTGAAGAAACTAATGCCTCTCTTGAAGAACTTAATGACGAGTGGTATAACGATCCAGAAGAGTTCCTTGAGAAATATGCAAACACTCAAATCTTTTAAAAAATTTGACTTTTATAAAAAAATATGATATAATATATATATAAAGTAAAGGAAATGCATTAATTTTTAATGCTTTCCTAACGGGGTGTGGCTCAGTTTGGTAGAGCGCTCGGCTTGGGACCGAGAGTGCCAGAGTTCGAATCTCTGTACCCCGACTAACCTTGTAGTTATGCCCTTAAAACAAGGGCAAGGTTAAAATAGTTATCTTATTGAAGTGGGATAACTATTCCAGGGAATTTTTATGGATAGCGGGACCCTCTCCCCTTGAATTTCTAAAGGTGCCTCCTACTTCAATAGGAGTAAATAGTACCGCTATAGACAGCCTTTATTAGCTTGGGGAAATAGAGATTATAGGGTATTATATAATTTCTATCATGATTATTTAAATTAGCGCCAGCCACAGCAATTTACTAATTAGAAAAAGAGCTAGGAACTCCTATCCGAATATCCGGAAGTGGGCTGTAAGAGATTTCTAGTTCATTGGGGTATCGTCAAGCGGTAAGACAGTGGTCTTTGACGCCACTATACGTAGGTTCGAATCCTACTACCCCAGTTTGCGGGAGTTAGAAATTTCCGCATAGTGGCAATTAATCTAGGAGGAAGTAGCTCTGATCGAGAAAGCTTATCTTTTAAAGAGTGAATCCGGATTCTTTGGACATATAGTCACACTCCTAGCCTTTGCGGTTAAGGATAAACCGCTTATGGAAGTTTAGCATAGTTGGTTAATGCACTCGGCTGATATCCGAGAGACCATTGGTTCGAATCCAGTAACTTCCACGCCGACGTCGCCTAAAGGATGGGCAAGGACCTTCTAAGTCCTCTTGTGGGGGTTCGAGTCCCTCCGCCGGTATTGACAACTTTATAGAGAGGAGGTTTTATCAATGAGTCGTAGTTATAAGAAACACCCTGTTTGGACTGATGGTTCTCCGCATACTACTAAAGAAATGAAACGCTTTGCTAATAAAGCAGTGCGTCATGCAGATTTTGATGAAATCCCCTTAAAAGGTAAAGGTTACAAAAAGAAATTTGAAAGTTGGAATATTCATGACTGGGTTACCAGATGCACTAAACAACAGTGTATAGATAACTGGGAAAGACATAAATGTGTGCATAGTTATTACTATATTTATAACTTAAAAGATGAAACTTATGAAGAATGTGTAAATGATTGGGAAAAAAATTATCATAGAAAATAAGGAGATAACAAAATGACAAAGGAAAATGTTTTAGCACTGAAGAAAGACAGACTTAACAAATTAGCGGGTACGCCTAAGAATGTTAAATGCGGCGGTGTTGTGCGGAAGTTACGCAGGTCAATCCGCAATCTTGAAAAATAATATATAAGGGCTCGCCTTGGTTTCGACGGGGGCTAGTAAAAAGTTTAACTCGCACGGAATGATACGCACGTTATGCGGTCAACCTTAAAATAAACGCAAAGAAAATTGTTTCTTTCCCTAAATTTCAGACTGCTCTTGCAGCCTAATTAATGGAATTGTAGGTAATTCTTTTGCCGGACAATGCCTACTCTTATAAGAACGGCTAATGTTTCTTGCTTTAGAAAAAGCAAGTGGTGGGATTTACACAGGTTAAACCTGTCAGGCTCAGTGAGTGAACACTTAAAAACACTATTGCGTAAAAAAGTTAGGCTAGAATAGAGTTCTCGGACACGGGTTCAATTCCCGTCGAGTCCATTTTAAAGCGCACACAGCAAACACTAGATATTATCTCAAGCCAATTTAATTTTGAGTCAATATAACGCGCTTTGATTTTTAAAAAAAATTTGACTTTTTTAAAAAATTATGATATAATATATATGTAAACAAAAACAAAGGAGATAAAAAATGGCTAAATAGGTAATATATAAACATACTAATTTAATAAACAATAAAGTTTATATTGGTCAAACCTGTCAGCCTTTAGAACAAAGATTTAGAAATGGTAATGGGTATAAGGATTCTCCTGTTTTTTATAATGCAATAAAAAAATATGGGTAGAATAATTTTAAAACAGAAATTTTAGAAAGAGATTTATCTTTAGAAGAGGCTAATCAAAAAGAAATTTTTTATATAAAGAAATATAATTCTACTAATATAAAATTTGGTTATAATGTTTCTTCTGGAGGAGGCGGCTCTCAAGGTATTCCTAAATCTAAAGAAACAAAAGAAAAAATAAGTAATACTTTAAAAGAAAAGCCTAATAATAAATCAATTCCAATTAAATGTATTAATACTGGAGAAGAATTTATTTCTATTTCTGCGGCAGCTAGAGCATATAATATTAAAAGTACAAGTCATTTAAAAGAAGCTGCTATTGGAAAAAGAAAATATTATGGTAAAAATCCTCTTACAAAAGAAAAATTATACTAGCAAATTATAGAAAAGGAGATATAATAAATATATGTCTAAACAATGGAAAACTGCATTTACAATTAATGGAGATAGTGAAGTAAAGTCAAATGATAAGCACTTCAACAAGACGATCCGAAATACCAAAAGCCTGTCAATAGACGAGCTGAAGAAAGAGTCTGCTAATGCTTATGCAAAGAAAACTGCGGAAATCGAGTCATTGTTAGCTGCACTTGAGTCCGGAACGCTGAAATCTAAGACTTTGATTAAGCGAGCAGAAAAGATTAAGGAAGATAGAGAAAAGAAAGCTGAAGCTGAAAAAGCTAAGAAAGAAGCAGGGGTTTAACCCTGCGAACGCCGTCATAGCCCAACGGTAAGGCAGCTGATTTGTAATCAGCAGATTGGGGGTTCGAATCCCTCTGGCGGCTTTTGCTCCGTGGGTAGTGGAGTAAACCAGAGATACTATCCTAAGAACTGAGAAGGGTTCCGCTTGTTAGTTCCGCAAGTGAAGAACTAAATGTTACTAGGACATACCTAGTCCCTGCAGTGTAGTTGGTCTGCATCGTGAAAGCCGCCGGCAGAGGTCTGAGCCGTAAGTGGGATGGTATCCTTCAAGGACCCTACGCGGGTGTAGTTCAATGGTTAGAATCCCAGTCTTCCAAACTGGATATGCGGGTTCGATTCCCGTCACCCGCTTTAAGGACATACAGCAATTCTTTTATATATTAACAAGGATTGATATAATTTCCCAAGTTTTGGGTAGCTTAAGGGAATAATAAAGATAAAACAAGATAATAATTAACTGGAGTTCTAGTCCTTAGTCATTAAAGAATAAAAGTGAAAGTGTGAGTTTGCAATATCTTTATTATTCACCTTTAAGTTTTTTTAAGAAGGAGAATTATATGTTTGCCGCAACTTTAAATGGAACATATTTACATGCTCATGGCAAAATAATTTTGTTTAATTCAGAACAAGAGGTACAATATTTTGTCCAGCAATTTAAAGAATATTCTTCAACGAGGGCTATGGCGCGTGGACAATTTGATTTACTTCCATCGATTATGAGCGCAAATGTTCAAGTTGAAGAATGGAATGAAAGAAGAAATAATAGTATCACTTGTGGTACTATTACATATGATGAATTAAGAAAATAAGGTTATGCAAATAACCGCAACAAAAGAAAAGTTGAAAAGGAGATAAAAAGGAATGAACGCATTTTTAAATGAAATGAAGAACGACGCAAACTACAAGCTCACCGAGAATGGCGGGGTTGCCCTTTCCTCTACAATGAGAAAGGTTTATGATATGTTCGCTTTTGGTGCTGCATATCGCTCTCGCTCAGATGAGGATTGTATTTTGCTTTTTAAGGAAGCGGTAGCAGAAGATGTAAATCTTGCCTTAAAGTGTCTCTTCTATATCGGTGATTGCCGCGGAGGACAGGGTGAGCGCAGATTTTTCCGTGTCTGCTTTAAGTGGTTTGCTCAGAAGTACCCTAATTGGGCAAAGCAGCTTGTAAAACTTATCCCTGAGTATAGACGTTGGGACGACCTTGTTTATGCTTGTGTGGATACTCCTGTTGAAAATGAAGCTTTTGCTTTCATTAAGGAACAGCTCAACCTTGACATTCAGTGCAAGACTCCATCTTTACTTGGTAAGTGGCTGCCTTCCGAGAACGCATCTAGTGTTGCTACAAAGAAACTCGGCGGAAAGGTAAGAACTTATCTTGGTCTTACTCACAAGGAGTATCGTCAGGTACTTTCTGAACTCCGCGCTCGTATCAACATCGTAGAGCGTCTTATGAGTTCCGGACAGTGGGAAAAGATTGAGTTCGATAAGATACCTTCAAAGGCTGGACTTATCTATAAGAATGCTTTTGCTCGTAGGGATCTTATTGCAAAGAAGTACGAAACTTTTGCAAAGGACGAGAAGACCACAGTAAATGCGGACACCCTCTACCCTTATGAGATAGTAGCTAAAGCTACCAAAACTTTTGGTTGGTATTCTAAGTCTAACCTGTCTGATACTGATAGAGCTATGCTCGAAAAGTATTGGGACAACCAGAAAGACTATTTTAATGGCAAGCAGTCTAATATGCTTTGCGTTGTAGATACCTCTGGTTCTATGACCGGCTCTGAGGCTTCTGCACCTATTAATATAGCTATCTCTCTTGGTATGTATGCGGCAGAGCGCGCTGGTGGACCTTTCAAGAATCATTATATCAGCTTTAGCTCTCGTCCTCAGCTTATTGAGATAAGAGGTACTGACTTTGTAGATAAGGTTCAGAGAATTTACAGCACCAACCTTTGTGAAAACACTGACCTTACTAAAACTTTCGATATGCTCCTTAAAATCGCAGACCGTCCGGATGTGCGTGAAGAGGATATACCTGAAAGAATAGTCGTTATCTCTGACATGGAGATAGATGCTATGTCTAACTGGGGAAGAGGAAGATGGGGTGAATCCGATCGCCCTGTAGAAACTGAGATGGACAAGGTTCGTCGTAAGTGGGCAGAGCATGGACATAAGATGCCTTCTCTTATTTATTGGAATGTAAATGCAAGGAACAACACTATACTCGATAAGGGTGAAGGAGTTTCCTATGTATCTGGTGCATCTCCTAGTATATTTACTCAGGTAATTACAGGAAAGACTGGATATAATTTAATGCTGGAAACCCTCAGCCAGGAGAGATACGCAAGTATCAAAGTGGCTTAACATAAATGGGGTGGAGAAATCCACCCCGCTTTTTTATTTTATTTGACTTTTTTAAAAAAATATGTTATAATATATATATCAATAAAAAAGGAGAATAAAAAATGAAAGGATATACAAATTTTTCCGCTGGTTTCCTTGGACCTCAGGCGGTAGCAACCAAGCCTATTGGAAAAATGAAATTTCTGGATTGGAAGAAAGCTAAAGAACTTATTGAAGCAAATCCAGATGCTGTTATACACGCTGGACTTTTAGAGGACTGGAATAATACATCTGGTCTAATATATGCAAAAGGTAACTTTTATAATGGGGGTTATTTCTATGGAGCAAGTGTTTGGGCTACCCCTATTTTAGATATTAATGGAGAAGAAATAGAATGTTGGACTTATGAACCAACCGAAGAAGGCTCTGGATTGCCAGATTGGTTACATGGGGACAATGTTAAAATAGCTTATGATTTTGAAGATTAATTAAGGAAAGGAGAAAGTCATGGGTAGAGTATTTGCAACGACAGATTGGCATGGTAATTGGGCGGTAGCACAAAAAGTTCTTGATTTTCTTCAACCAGATGATAAATTATTTTATTTAGGAGACATAACTGACAGAGGAGAGAATGGAATAAAACTTCTTCAAACAGTTATGTCTGATCCTCGCATTTTCTATATCAAGGGCAACCATGATGAATTTGTTGAGCTTGGAATTGAAAAAATAAATTTTGAAGAAGATGAATGTAATGGCGCTCCCTACAAACCTCTCCGTCGTGAAGCAAAGAGATTTGATTTAATATGGTGGGAAGCTATGAATGGCGGAAAGTGGACTCATTCTGACCTCTGGAAATTAACAAAAGCAGAGAGAATGAAAATACACGCTTATGTAAGAAATGCGCCAACCGAGGAAAAGTATTCTTCCAAGAAAGGAACTATAATACTTGAACATGCTGGCTATACCCCTGGGAGAAAAGAAAAGAATAGATGGGGTAAAGAGCATGATCCGCTTTGGGATAGAGAGCATTTTGAACAAAAGTGGAATGAGGAAGAGTATCCTCATACCTATGTAGTACACGGTCATACACCTGTTCAGTATCTTAAATGGGATTTTGGTTATGTAGATAAACTGCCCTTAACTGCGGATGATATGCTATATAAAAGACAGTTCGCATATGATGAACCTACTGATTATAGACCTACTATCCTTCACTATTGTAATGGTCATAAAATAGACCTTGATATGTGTACTATATCGAGCAACCGTGTAGCATTACTTAATTTAGATACTTTTGAAGAATATTACTTTGATGGAGAAGATACACCAAGAAATAAGGAGGAATTAATATAATGACACGATATTATATTATAAAGTGGTGTGAAAATACCACAAAATGGGGTAAAACAATAGAAAGAAATAGTAAAGTAGTTATACAGAACCCCACAGGTAAGGTAGAGGTTGACGCAAAGAAAGCTGTTGAAATATTTATCCGCGGATTTGGTAATCTTAAACAAAATACAATACTTTCCATTAAAGAATTTGACGAAAATGGACAGATTGGTGAAGATATTATACCAGCGGATGGGTCAGCCATAGTACCAATAGCAAGATAATATAAGCGGGGTTATGAACCCCGCTTGATTTTTATTAAAAAATATGATATAATAATTATATAAAACAAAAGAATTAAGGGAGGTGTTATAATATGGCAACAACCAGAGTATTCGCAATAGGTGATATTCATGGTGACTTTAAGCCGGTTCGTACTTTTTATCAGGGTGTTCGTAAGAATATACCAAAAAGTGATAAGGTAGTTCTGGTTTGTTTAGGAGATTTTGGCGGAAACTATTTCTTCAACCATCGTGATGAGGAGTTCAAGAAGAAATTAGGCACTTATAATATTGAATACTTTGTAATCCGCGGAAATCATGAAGAGCGTCCGGAGAATTGCGCTCGCAAAGCGCCTTCCGCCTGGACTAAAGAAACTTACTTTGGCAATCTAGTGTGGGTAGAAAAAGAGTACCCTTATATAAAGTATGCACTGGACCACCCTACCGCATATCTTATCAACAAACATTTTACTTTTGTTGTTCCGGGAGCTTATTCTGTTGATAAATTTTACAGACTTCATACAGATAAGAGTTGGTTTAAAGATGAACAACTTACTGGAATTGAAATGTTACGCGGAAAATATTTAGCTGAAAATCTGGAAAAATGTGATATTATCCTTAGCCATACTTGTCCGGCTTATTATGAACCTACTGATTTATTTTTAAAAGTAATAGACCAGAATACTGTTGATAGAACTATGGAGCGTTATCTTTGTGATATTGAAAGAAGATTACAGTATAAACTTTGGTTATGGGGCCACTTCCACGCGACTCGTGTGTATCCCCCTTTTAATGGTTCTGATAGAGTAATGCTCTTTAACGATTGTATAATTGACATTGATAAATATTTCAAGAATAATAATGCCGCAGACTGTATTATTAACCTTGATTTGACTATTTAAAAATATTATGATATAATATATATGTAAAGAAAAAGAAAGGAGATAATCTATTATGGGTCTTGATAATGGTATTATAATAAAACCTAGAACTGAAAAAGGCAGACGATTTTTAGAGAGATATTTCCATCATCTCTTAGATGATATTTTTTCTGGTTATGAGTTTGGTTATTGGCGTAAATGCTGGAATATAAGAGAAAAATTTATTGACGATTTTAAATATGATAAGGAAAACTGTGAAATAAAATTTGAGTTAGATGATATTCCCGCAATTATTGGTACTTTAAAATATTTTCTCAATGAAGAGAATTGGGAATATAATGGAAGAACTTCTCTTGTATTTAATTGGTATGAAGAAATTGCTAATATAGCAAATACAATTCATGATTTATACTTCTTTTATGATTACATAGATGAAGACGATGATGAAGATGATGTAACTGATGAAGATTTTGACATATATTTTTATGATAGCTATTAAGCGGATGGGAGTGGCCCCATTCCGCATTAAAGCTAAAAAGGAAATTTTTTGGACAAAAAAGATAAAATAAGCTTTATTATTTTTTAATTATATATAGAACCATAGAACCATAGAAAGGAATCATATAATATGAAAGGATATATTTATATAATTAAAAATCTTATTAATGATAAAGTTTATATTGGACAAACTTCAAGAAGTATTGAAGCAAGATGGAATCAACATAAAGCGGCAGCATTAAGAGGAGAAAATCAAGGTATTATTTTATATAATGCAATAAGAAAATATGGTGTCGAAAATTTTTATCTCTCTCAGTTAGAAGAGGTTGATTTAAATAATCTAAATGAGAGAGAAAAATATTGGATTAAATTTTATAATAGTCAAACTCCTAATGGTTATAATATTCGAGCTGGAGGAGAGGATCCAGGTAGAAAAGAAGTTTATAAAATAGATATCCTCACAAACAATATTATAGAATGTTATGGTTCTGCAATGGCAGCTGCTGAAGCAAATAATATTGATTTAAGTCTTTTAACTAAAGTTTGTCGAGGAGAACAAGAAAGTTGTGGAAATTTTAAATGGAGCTATGCTGAAAACTATACTTCTTTAAAAACAAAAAATTCTAAAACTAATATAAAATCATTTAAAATTAATCAAATTGATCCAATAACTAATCAAATTTTAAAAGTGTGGAATTCTGTAAAAGAAGCTGCACAAACTTTAGAAATAGATGCCTCAGGTATTTCTCATTGTCTATCAGGAAGATATAAAACATCTGCTGGATATGGATAGACTTATGCGGATGAAAATTTTACTAAATATATGCCTATTTCAGCAAAAAGAAAACCCGTACTTCAATTCGATGCAATTACCAACAATTTTATTAAAGAATGGTCTTGTGCTAGAGAGGCTGCTCAAGCTTTAAATATTACTGCTAATTCAATACAAAAAAATTGTAGAGGAACTCAAAAAACAGCAGGTGGCTATATATAGAAATATAAGGAGATAAAAGATGATTAACCCTAAAACAAATCAAAGAGAATTGTGTTATGTAACTATAGTTGATAAAATAGAACCTATTGCTGGTAAAGATAGGGTAGAAGCGGCGGTAGTCGGAGGATGGAAAATGATGGTCCCCAAGGGAGCTTTTAAGGTAGGAGACCCCGGAATATATTTTGAAATAGACTCTCAGGTTCCTCTTGATAATCCTATATTTGAGTTCTGCCTGAAATATAAAGGACATATAAAAACTCAGAAATTTAAGACTCCTGATGGACAGTTCTGGTCACAGGGTCTGCTTATGGCAGCATCTGATTTTGGTTGGACTATTGATAGAACTGATATTGTTTTTATAACTGATGATAAAATGGTTCGCCATATACCCGGAGAAGAATCTGCTTTTCTTACTCAGCAACTTGGTGTGACCTACTATGAGGAAGAGGATAACAAGAGAAAAGCAAAAGTAAATCCCGATGCAAAGATAAATGCCGCGCTTGGTCGTCATCCCCGCATAGCAAAGAAATTTGGTAAATTCATAAAGAAAAACAAAGTAGCTAGAGCTATTTTCCTTTTCTTATTTGGTAAGAAAAAGGATGTGAAGTCATGGCCCGCATGGGTAGTTAAGACTGATGAGGAGCGTGTTCAGAACATGCCTTGGATACTCCAGAACAAAGAGCCCTGGATAGTTACTGAGAAAATAGATGGGACTTCTACTACTTTCACTATGAAACGCGGAAAGTTTGGTAAATATGAGTTCTATGTATGCTCTCGTAATGTTGTATTTGATAAGCCTGAAAAGTCTTGCTATTATGATACTAATGTATATCTTGAGATGGCTGAGAAGTACGATATTGAGAATACTCTTAAAAAGATACTTGACGAGAATAAAGATTTTGAGTGGATTACTCTCCAAGGTGAAACTTATGGTGAGTCTATACAAAAAAGAGATTACTCTCTCAAAGGACATGACTTTGTTGGTTTCAACTTCATAACTTCTAAAGATGGTCGTTGGAACAGTAAGCAGGCTGCTGCATTTGTGGGACAATATGGTATCCCTTGGGTGCCTATAATTGATGACAATTTTATACTTCCTGATACTGTTGAGGAATTACTTGCAATAGCGACTGACAATTCAGTTATTGATGGCGGCATGAGAGAAGGTATAGTGCTTCGTTCTCAGGATGGAGCACAAAGCTTCAAAGCAGTATCTAATGAGTTCCTTATGAAATATCATAATGGTTAATTAAAAGCCACCTTAATGGTGGCTTTTTTCTTATTTGACATTTAATAAAAATTATGATATAATATATGTATAAAGAAAAAATGAAAGGAAGTGTCAAAGGTGATTATAGCATGAGAAATTTTGAACAAAGTGAATTTTATTGTGCAAAATGCGGAAAGCGGGGCTTACCCTGTTTCCGGAACAAAGGACAAAAACGTGAAAAAGGTCATTTGAAAAAATTATATTGCGTAAATTGTAATGACACTATCAATCATATCGAAATTAAGCCAGATGGAAGATATAGTTTTGAAGATTTTAAGTTGGAATATGAATATGGTAATTTCAATGAAAATCAAGAGAGAATATATACATTAAATCAATTAAAGGAGATGATAGAAAATGGTAAACTCGAAAAGCAAAAGACTTTGGGTGATATGCGGGATTCCAGGTTCGGGAAAATCGACTTGGATACAGAATCATAAGTCCTACTTCAATGAACACCAAGCTATCATTTCTCGTGATGACATTCGTTTTTCTTTTATAACAGAAAATGATGCTTATTTTTCTAAAGAAATAACTGTATTTAATGAATTTATCCGACAGATAAAAAATTCTTTAAATGAGAATGTAGATACAATAGTGGATGCAACTCATGTAAGTATTGGTTCAAGAGCTAAGCTCCTTCGTCATTTAGCTCCAACTCTTAAAGAGGTAGAAATAAATGCTATTGTATTAAAAGTTCCTTTAGAAGTAGCATTGGAAAGAAATTCTCATAGAGAAGGACTTAAATTCGTTCCAGAAACTGCTATTGAAAATATGTATCATCAGTTTACTGAACCTACTTTTGAAGAAGGTTTTGATAATATATGGATAAAAGATAACGAAGAAAAAATGAAAGTAAAAACAAAAGAGGTGATATAATGAACAACATTTGGTTTACATCTGATTTACATTTTGGGCATGATAGAGAATTTATATGGGGTCCCCGCAATTTTAAATCAGTGTATGAAATGAATGAAGAACTTATTAAGCGTTATAATGCTTGTGTCAAACCAAATGATGATGTCTATATTTTAGGAGACCTTACTCTTGGTCCTCTTGAACCCGGAATTGCGCTCATTAAGCAGCTTAAAGGAAATATTCATGTAATACGCGGAAACCACGATACAAATGCCCGCATGGCTGAATATAATAAATGTTATAATATAGTAGAAATAACTGAAGGACAATATTTCAAATATGGTAAATATAATTTTTATCTTAATCATTATCCTACTATTACTTCCAACCTTGAAAAAAGTGATAGGCTTGAAGAACATTTAATTAATTTATATGGGCATACCCACCAGATAGACAAATTTTATAATGGTATCCCCTTTATGTATAATGTAGGGGTTGATGCTCATAACAACAGCCCCGTTCATATAGATACTATCATAATGGATATAAAAGCTGAAGTAGAAAAATGTAAAGATTTATTATAAAGGAGAAAATAAATGGCAAATTATGGTAAAAATAACGGATTAATAAATGAGGAGGAATTAAACAGAGTGTTATCTAATACTTTAAGAAAGAGCAGCTCTACATCTGGTACTATTGTGGCAGTAATTATTATAACTTTGATTTTAATGCTAATTAGTCCATTGATTACATTTATAGTCGGTTATATTGTCGGCATAATTTCTGGCGCACTGTTAGGGAATCAGATTGTCGCGGGCTTCGCTATTTTTGGTATCACCATTGGCGTGAAAGATATACCCCTGATTGGCGGTTTCCTTGGTTGGATATCTGGTTTCTTACCTCGTGCTACTTCTACAAAAAATAATAACTAATCTTGAGGCTCTGCTCAGCAGAGCCTCTTGACAAATATAAAAAAATATGATATAATAAAAATAAAAAAGGAAGGAAATTTTTATGGAATTTCGTGACAGCTATTACAACAAAAGTAAAGGTTATGCTCATGTATCAGTACAGCACCTGGGAAAAGTCTTTGAAGGTGAAGCCTGGGGACATCCGGAAGATAAAGAGAATTGGTCTGAATTTGCTGGTTGCTCATATGCAGAAACTAGAGCTATGATTAATGCTCTGAAGTATGAGAGAACAATAGCGAAGCAGAAAGCAAATAATGCAATAGATTTTCTTAAATCATGCAAATGCTATAAGAACTTCGACCCAGAGTCAACAACCGCTAAGGTGCTCTACCGCCAGATTAATCAGAGAGTTAAGAGGGTTAATGATCTGGCAGACGAGATTAATGGACTTTATGACTCTCTTGATAAGGCAATTAGAAGGAGAGAAATTGTTGTAAATGCTTTGAAAGCAAAAAGGTCAAACGAGGAGAATTAATTAAGTCCATTTTTTATATTTTTTATAAGAATAACCACAGAAAGGTGGACTGAAGATGATAAAATTTTTTGATACTTGTGCCCTCCTTGATTTACAAAGTGAAATATTTAAATCTAATTTTTATATTTCTAATATAACAATAGCAGAAATAGAGCAAATTAAAACATCAGGATTAAGAGATGAAGAAACCAAATGGAAGGCACGTCAGTTAATACGTTTATTACAAGACCATGAAGGAGAATATGATATAATTCTATATGACCCCAAATGGAGTTATTTAGATGAATTTAATCTTCCCCCCGGAAATGACAGTAAAATAGTAGTTTCTGCTTATCATTGTGACCAAACTGAAGAAATACTTTTTGTCACTTCTGATATAGTGTGTCAGAAAATGGCGGAAATCGTTGGTCTTAATACCGAATTTTGCAGAGAAGCTGTAGATGATGGTTATACCGGATATAAAATTATTCGGTTAAATGATAACGAATTAGCTGATTTTTATAGCAATATACAATATAACAATATAAATAAATATGAACTATTAACTAATCAATATCTAATTATAAAAGATAAAGATGGTAATATAGTTGATAAGTATAAATGGTATCAAACCTGTTATAAACCAATTAATTTTATAGCTGCGGAAAGTAGAATGTTTGGTAAGATAACCCCCAAAGATGGAGATATTTGTCAACAATTTGCTTTAGATAGTTTAGCTAATAATCAAATTACTATGTTACGCGGTCCTGCTGGTACAGGTAAATCACTTTTATCTTTAGGTTATTTATTCTCTCAATTAGAGAAAGGAAAAATTGATAAGATAATTATATTCTGTAACACTGTTGCTACCAAAGGTTCAGCTAAGTTAGGATTTTACCCAGGTTCCCGCACAGAAAAATTGCTTGATAGCCAAATAGGTAACTTCTTAATAAGTAAACTTGGTGATAGAGTAGCTGTAGAACAAATGACAGATAATGGTACTTTGCTATTGTTACCTATGTCAGATATTAGAGGTTTTGACACTTCTGGTATGAATGCAGGAATCTACATTACGGAAGCACAGAACTTAGATATAGAGCTCATGAAACTAGCTTTACAGCGTATTGGTGATGACTCTATTTGTATTCTTGATGGTGATGACTCTACTCAGGTAGATATGTCATTATACGCCGGTTCTAACAATGGTATGAAAAGAGTTAGTACCGTATTCAGAGGACATGACTTCTATGGAGAAGTTACCCTGAATAAAATATACAGAAGTAAGATTGCTGAGTTAGCGCAGCAACTGTAAGAAAAGCCCTTCGGGGCTTTTTTTATTGGAGGTGATTAAATGTTTGAGAAATTAAGAAATTAGTTTGCATACCACAGACTCTATCGACTTCAAGATAAAATAACTTTTGAAACGCAGATGTAGGATAGAGAGAAACCCTACCTCCAACTTCAAAATGATGTGGATGCAGAAAAGAAAGAACTTGAACAAGAACGAAGAAAAATTAAATTACCATCATGGAGTAAATTACTTTTAGTATTTCTTTTTATCAATTTTACTTTATTAGAAGGATTTGTAGGTTATATAACTATAAAAACTTTAACTACAGCTCTTGCTATGGGCTTATTGCCAGATTTTTCTCCATTAATAACACTAATAAGTTTAGTTGTTGGAGAAACAATTTCTTATGGCATATATGCTGCAAAATCCAAAGCAGAAAATACTCAAGGTGGAATAACCTACGATATGGCTATGAAAAATTTTGAATTAGAACAAAAGAAGAATAGTGATGGTACATTTGGATAAGGAGGAAAAAGGAATGGGATATACAAATTCACCTTTAGCAACTGATAGTGTAGATTTTCATGGAAAAAATTGTAACCAGAGAAAAAACGCTACCTATAACCCAAGTGGTGCAATAACAGTTATCACACCGCACCACATGGCTATCATTAATATTAGCGGAAAACAATGTGCTCAAGGGCATGCTAATGGAAATACGTCTTCTGCAAACTACTACATTGGAGTTGACGGAGATATCTGTTTAGGTATTCCGGAAAGTTGTAGAGCTTGGACTTCTTCTAGCTCTACAAATGATTATAAAGCTATAACAATAGAGGTAGCTAACTGTAAGGGTAAACCAAACTAGGAAATTTCAGATGCATCCTAGAACAGTTTAGTTAATCTTTGTGTTGATATTTGTAAAAGAAATGGTATTAAAGAATTAAATTACACTGGTGATAGCCGTGGTAATTTAACAAGACACAATATGTTTGCGGCAACCGAGTGCCCCGGTCCTTACTTACAGAGTAAATTTCCGGAACTTGCCCAGAAGGTAAATGCACAACTTACAGGTCAGCCTACACCGGCTCCAACCCCTACTCCCGCTAAATCAGATGAAGAAAAGATTTGGGATTATTTTATGAGCAAAATTGGAAATGCTTACGGCGTAGCTGGTCTTATGGGTAACTTATATGCAGAAAGTGGATTACGCTCCAATAATCTGCAGAACACCTTTGAAAAGAGACTTGGAATGACAGACGAACAATACACAGCTGGAGTTGATAATGGAACATATACTAATTTCGTTAAAGATTCTGCTGGATATGGTCTTGCACAATGGACATTCTGGAGTAGAAAGCAAAATCTTCTTAGCTATTGTAGACGCGTAGGCTCTTCAATAGGTAATTTAGATATGCAACTTGATTTCTTAGGTGATATAGAATTACCTGGATACAAGACAGTTTGGGCAACCCTTAAAACTGCAACAAGTGTAAGAGAAGCAAGTGATATTGTACTTACTCAATTTGAAAAGCCAGCTAATCAAAGTGAAGCTGTAAAACAACAGAGAGCTAAATATGGTCAGGTTTATTATGATAAATATGCGGGAAGTACCCCTGTACCACCTCAGCCGGCTCCCGCGCCTTCAGTACCTTACATGGTAAGAGTAGTTGTAAACGAGTTAAATATAAGAAAAGGCCCCGGCACTAACTATCCTGTTGTTGGTTCTATAAAGGGTGGTGGAGTATTCACTATTATTCGACAGCAAAATAATTAGGGATTGCTTAAATCTCAACAAGGATAGATTTGTTTAGATTATACTACAAAATATTAAATACTTAATATAGGGATGCTTTAAGGCATCCCTATATTTTTTTGCTCTTGTAAAATTTTTGAGAGCTAAAATTTTAATCGCACTTGACATTTATCAAAAAATATGTTATAATATATATAGAAAAAGTAAGAGATTAGCTGTAGTTAATAAAATTTAGAAAGGAAGATACGAAAAAAGTGGGTAAATTATACGATGAAAAATCAATAGAGTCACTTTCACCCCTTGAGTTTACAAGGCTTCGCCCAGGAGTCTACGCAGGTGATTGTACTTATTCTACTCAGCTTTTGATAGAAATATTTTCAAATGCAGTAGATGAATTTAATGCAGGAAATGGTAATCAAATTGATGTTACCATTAATAATAGTATGGTAACTATTGAAGATTATGGACAAGGATTTATACCAAATAGCTTCCGCGATGATGGTAAAACAATTCTTGAAGCAGCATTTAGTGTGCTTAATACTTCAGGTAAATACAGAGAAGATGGTAGCTATGAAGGAACCTCATTAGGTTCTTTTGGTATTGGTAGTAAGATAACAACATATCTTTCTCATTGGCTCAAAGTTATAACTTGTAGAGATGGACAATTTGAAGATATTGATTTTAATGAAGGAGTATTTAAAAGTCGTCAGACGGGAAAAGCTAAAAAAGATGCTCATGGAACTAAAGTGTGCTGGTTACCATCTGAAGAATTTTTTACTCACACTGAAGTTGAAATTAGTAAAGTTAGAAATTTATTTAAGACAATAAGTTGCTTATGTCCTGGTCTTACAATTAATCTTGATTTTAATGGAACAAGAGAAGTATATAGTTCTGTTAATGGATTAAATGATCTTGTAGATGAGGCAACAAAAGATAAAGAAATCATAAATAATAGATTAAGTGTAAACTATCAAGAAGATAAGTTTAAATTTAATCTTATTATGACTTATACGAGTAATTATTCTTCTTCTTTCATAGCATATGTTAATACAGGTTTAACTGATACAGGTGCGCATATCACACAGTTAAAAACTTGTTTAACAAGAGAAATAAATAAGTTTTTTAGAGAAAAGGGTTGGCTTAAAGAAAAAGATGAAAACCTTACCGGTGATGATATCCAAGAAGGAATTTATGTAATCTTTAACTACACAGCTCCCTCAGTTGCATATGATGCACAAGTTAAGTCAAGAGTAACAAGTATTGACACCAAACCGGAAATAGCAGCGTTTTCTGAGGAACTTCAGAATTGGCTTACTTATAATGAGAAAGAAGTTAAAACTCTTGCGGATAAGGCGATAAATGCTCGTAAAGCTAGAGAAGCAGCAAAGAAAGCTAGAGATGCAGTCCGCGAAGTTGAGAAGAAAAAGAAAGATAAAGTAGTTAAGTTTGATAGCAAACTTGCTGACTGTTATTGTAAAGATAGAAGTAAATGTGAGATTTACATCACAGAGGGTGATTCCGCATCTGGTAACTTAAAGAGTGCAAGAGATAATGCAACTCAGGCGGTAATGCCTGTTAGAGGTAAAATTCTTAATACACAAAAAGCTACTTTACAGCAGATACAGAAAAATGCAGAAATTATGACAATGATAGATGCATTTGGTTTAAGAATTGACCCCAAGACAATGAAAGTCACCTATGATAAGGAAGATTTAAGATATGGTAAGATAATTATTATGTCCGATGCTGATATAGATGGCGCTCACATTAAGAACCTGTTTTATACATTTATTTGGAACTTCTGTCCACAGTTAATTAGAGATGGATATGTATACGCTGGTGTACCTCCACTTTATAAAATAACAATAGGAAAAGAATATAAGTATCTTAAAAATGATGAAGCATTAGAAGAATTTAAAAAGGCTAATGCAGGAAAGAAATTTACAGTAAACCGCATGAAAGGTTTAGGTGAAATGTCTGTTGAAGAAACTGAAGAAACTTTAACTGATCCTAATAATAGAATTATTAAGCAGATTACAGTTGAAGATACAAAGGCAGCAGATGTTTTATTTGAACAACTCATGGGACAAGGTGTAACGGCGCGGAAGGCGTATATTAAAGAACATTCAAAGGAAGCTACTTACAATGCAGAATAATAATATAAACAATGATATAAGAATAAAAGCAATTAAAGAAGTATTAAATAAACTTTATTATGAAGCTAAATATGCTTTTCGTCATGATTGTGAAAGATGCGGTGAAATGTATAAAGAAAAAAATATTTGTAATATATGTAAACAAAAAGATAAAGAATTATTAGAAATTAGAATTCCTAAATGGGAACAAAAATTAAAGGAGGTAAGTTCTAATGCAGAATGATGTAATATTATGTCCTTCTTGTGGTAATAAATGCTATTTTGGTTTAGATGAATGGGGACATACTCCAATTCATTTGCATTGTGATAAATGTAATATTAATATTGGTAGCACATCTTTTAAAAAATGTATAGACTTACTTCAAAAATATAACAAACAAAAAACTTATTTAGAATTTTATCATAATGAAATTAAATTATTAATTGAAGAAGGGAAAAAAATATTTTATGCAAAATGATATAAAGCAAGAATTATATGATTTATATAAATATGCTCTTGAAGATGCTTCTTCTATGTGGTTAAGTGAATATTGTTGTTCTGCTAAAGAAGGAGAAAATAGAAGAAAGTCTGATGAAGAAGATTTAAAATATTTTAAAGAATTATTACAAAAATTGCGGGCACCAGGTCAATGAAACATTGACCTAGGCCGTCGCACGCTTTAAAATTTTTGGACAAACTTTACTAATTCTGTTGCTGTTAAAATAATATATAATAACAGCAACAAGATATTTTTAGTAAAGGAGATAAAATATGACAAGGAAAGAATTATCAGAAAAGATAGGATATAGTGAATTATCTATTCAAAAGAATTTTCCAAGAACTCTTAAACAAGTACAAGAAAATCAAGGTCTTTCAATAATTAGAGAAGGAAGAGGAGAAAATACTAATTATATTTTAGTTCCTTATGAAGGACAACCTCTTCCAGAAAAAATTGATCCTAGAACTAAATTAATAGGTCAAAGATTTGGACATTTGACCGTAATTGAAGATAGTGGTGAAAGAGTACATAGAGCTATAATGTGGAAATGTAAATGCGATTGTGGTAATGAAAAAAATATTAGCACTTCCCGCCTTCAATCTGGTCATGCAAAATCTTGTGGTTCAGATAATTGTCCATATCACCATTATTATGAAGATTTAACAGGACAAAAATTTGGTAAATTAACTGCTATAAAACCAACATCTATGAAAGATGGTAGTCATATGTATTGGCTTTGTCAATGTGAGTGTGGTAATATTAAAGAAGTAGCTAGTGGACATTTAAAAAAGGGAGCTGTTCAATCTTGTGGTTGTATTACAACCTCTATTGGTGAAGCTAATATTAAAAAAATATTAGAAGAAAATAATATTCAATATAAAGAACAAATTTCTTTTGAAGATTTAAAAAACATAAAACCACTTCGTTATGATTTTGGAATTTATCAAGATGAAAAATTAATTAGATTAATTGAATTTGATGGAATCCAACATTATGAAGAGCAAGATTATTTTACTCATGATTTGACAACTACACAAAATAATGATATAATTAAAAATAAATATGCAAAAGACAATAATATTCCTTTAGTCAGAATTCCATATTGGGAAAGAGATAAAATGACATTGGAAATGTTATTCGGAAAGGAGTATTTAGTAAGTTGAGTTTATTAGAAGAACAATATAAAAATAATGATATTCAATATGAATTAGGAAGAAATTTTATAGAATACGCCGTTGCCGTAAATTCAGACAGAAGTATACCTGATGCAAAGTCAGGTCTTAAACCTGTTGCAAAAAGAATTCTTTGGTCTGCATATGAGGAAGGTCGTACATTCTCTAAACCTCATGTGAAGAGCGCAAGAATAGTCGGGGATGTAATGGGTAAGTACCATCCACATGGTGACTCGTCCATATATGGTGCAATGGTAAGGTTATCTCAACCTTGGGTTATGCGGTATCCGTTAATTGATTGGCATGGTTCTAATGGTAATCAGTCAGGAGATGGACCGGCAGCTTCTCGATACACAGAAGCAAGATTAGCAAAAATTTCAGAAGATGGTTTGCTTGCTGGATTAAAAAAGAAAAATGTTGATTTCATTCCTAACTATGATGAAACAATGGATGAGCCTGTAACTCTGCCAGCAATCTTTCCTAACCTGTTATGTAATCCTAACACTGGTATTGGTGTAGCGATGGCTTGTAATTGGTTACCTCATAACTTAAAAGAAGTTGCTCAGGCAATATTTGATTATCTTGATGATAAAGAGCCTATGCTTCCTGGACCGGATTTCCCTACGGGCGGAATTATAATTAATAAGAATGACATTCCCGCAATTATGAGAACTGGACACGGTTCTGTAAAGGTAAGAGGTCGTTATAAGGTAGAAAAGAATAACCTAGTATTTTATGAAATTCCTTATGGAGAAACAGTAGAAGGAATTTTAACAGAAATAGGCGAGTTATGTGATAAGAAAGAAATAGAAGGGATTAGCGAGATTCGCGATGAAAGTAATAAAAAGGGTCTCCGCATTGTAATAGAGTGCAATAAAGCAACTAATCCTGAGTCTATTGTTAATAAATTATTTGCAAAGACTAACTTACAGACAAGTATCTCATATAATCAGGTTGCTCTTGTAGATAAGACTCCTACAGAGTTAAATCTTAAACAGGCAATTAAGATTTATGTTGACCACAATGTAGAATGTATAACAAAAGAAGTAAACTTTGATATAAAGAAAACAGAGCATAAGTTACATATTGTAGTTGGTCTTATCAAAGCACTTGATATAATAGATGATATTATAGCTATGATTAAGAAGTCCCCCTCATCCGCAGTTGCAAAGGAAACGCTTCAGACAAAGTGGGGATTCAGTGAAGACCAGGCTAAGGCAATTCTTGATATGAAACTTGCTCGTCTTTCTAAACTTGAAAAAGAAGAACTTGAACAAGAAAAGAAAAATTTAGAAGCTTTACTTCTTAAATTAAAGGATATATTGGACCACCCTATTGTTGAACTGCGGAAACGACTTCAGACTATTGTTGATAAGTATGGAGATGACCGCCGCACAGAATTAGCTCAAATAGAAATTCCTAAAGAAGAAAAAGAAATTGAAGAGGTAGTTCCTGTTGATGTCGTTGTAGTAACTACACAGTCCGGACTTATAAAGAAAGTTCCTGTTGCTAACTTTAAGACACAGAGAAAAGGCGGAAAGGGTGTTAAGACAACAGATGATGCAATAATGTCTGTAATTAAGACAAACACTGTTGATTATATGATGTTCTTTACAGATGCAGGAAAGATGTATAGAACAGTAGTAGATAATATACCTGATGGTAATAACACAACAAAAGGTGTCCCTATTAACACATTGGTACAGTTGGCTTCCAATGAGAAAGTAATAGCAGTAACTTCACTTCATAGAAAGGTACTTCCGCAGTTCGCAATATTTATAACAAAGAACGGTATGTTCAAAAAGACATTCTTATCTGAATATATGAATGCGAAGAGAAATGCGGGAATAGCTGCTACAAAGGTGCGTGAAGACGATGTATTAAAGAAAGTTATCTTCCAAGATAATGAAGAAATGATAATCATAACCAAGAAAGGTATGAGTATTAGATTTGATACAAAGTCTATTGGAGCAATAGGTCGATTAGCATTAGGTGTTAAAGGTATAAATCTTGCGGAAGATGATGAAGTAGTTGCAGCACTTCCTATCCATAAAGATACAGATACAGTTGGTATCTTCACCTCAAATGGCCTTGGAAAGAAAGTTGCATTAAAGGAATTTGCTTCTCAGACTCGTGGAGGAAAAGGTACGATAGTATATAAACCTACGGGAAATGAAACAGTAGTTGGAGCAGCTATGCTGTCAGATGATGATAATATACTACTTGCGGGAAATAACTCAATATGCATTTCTGCAACAGATGTTCCAATATTAGGTAAATCTGCACAAGGTAATATCTTAACAAAAAATAATGTAATCTCTGTTACAAAGGTTTAAAATATAGGCGGGAGGTTAATCACCTTCCGCTTGACTTTTATAAAATTTTGTGATACAATATTATAGATGGAGGATTTAGAACAATGAACAATGAATATTATAAAGATGAAGATTTTAGTTTAACTAGGTTTTGTATATTTATATTATTAGTAATAAATACTGTATTAGTATTTAATATATTAGTTACATTAAAAAATATTAATAATAATATAAGTAATACAGTAAGTAATAATAATGTAAAAGAGTTACAACTTTCGGTTTCCGGTTCTATCATAATTGATCCCCTCCCTAGCATTTCCTCTTGTTCTGTTGGAGAAAATACAATCGGTATGGGTGAACGAAGCATATACGCTGACTTGATAGATGAACTAAATGAAGAAGAAAAAATTATGATTTGTCAAATTACTTTTCGAGAAGCGGGAAACCAGCCACTTGAAGGAAAACGGGCTGTAATAGAAGTAATTTTAAATCGTGTAAATAGTGAATATTGGCCGGATACAGTGGAGGCAGTACTTAGTCAAAGAAATGATAAATATTGTCAATTTGCTACTTAGGAAGGAAGAAATAGTGTATCTCAAGATGATATATATAATATAATGGAAATACTTAAAGAAAAAGTATATACAGAAGAGCCAATTCTTCCTTCTGTTGAATATGTATATTTTAATTCTTTAGAGAATCCTGGAATAAATAATCCTATTAAAATTAAAGGTCATTGGTTTGGAACAAGATAAAATATTTGACTTTTATAAAAAAATATGATATAATATATATAAATAAATAAAAAGAGGATAATTAAATGATTATTAATAATTTAGTAGAATTGGTTCAGAAAATGTTTTATAATAATACTGATAATATTATAATTATTGATATTTCAAATAGAGAAAGATATAGATTTGAACAATTATCCTATAAGCAGATTCTATCTTTTAATATAAAGAATCTTGATGGAATTGTTGTTGAAAATAATAATATCTATATTAAAATTAATTAAAAGGAAAACAATATGACTCAGGAAGCAAAAAATATAAAAGAAATAATAAATCAATTAAATAGATGGACAAAATATTATGATGCAGGTCACCCCATTGTTTCTGATAAAGAATGGGATGGACTTTATTTTAAATTAAAAGAAATCGAAGCGGAGACAGGTATTATTTATCCTGATTCACCCACTCAGAAAGTCTTTTTTGAAGAAGTTTCAAAGTTAAATAAAGTAAAGCATAATCATCCTATGTTATCTCTTGATAAAACTAAAGACCCATCTGTTGTATCTTCTTTTGTTAAAGGACACGATTGGTTTGGAATGTTTAAAATGGATGGACTTACTGTATCACTGACTTATGAAGAAGGTGAGTTAGTTAGGGCGGAAACCCGGGGAAATGGAATTGAGGGAGAAGATGTTTTACATAATATATGTCAAGTAAAAAATATTCCACTTCATATTCCTACATGGGATTTTGGTTCTCATATCTACAATATAGCAGATAGAGTTATAATTGATGGAGAAATAATTTGTACTTATCCAGATTTTGAGCCTTTTAAAGAGGAATATAAAAATCCTAGAAATTTTGCATCTGGTAGTATAAGATTACTTAATTCAAAAGAATCTGCAAACCGTAACCTTACTTTTGTTGCTTGGGATTTAATTGAAGGTATAGATGAAGATTTCAATTTCTGGAGATTAGAAAAACTTGATGATTGGGGTTTTACTACAGTTCCTAGAGTTGGAGATGCAGAAACAGTAGAAGATGCTATTAAAGCTCTTGATGAAATGGACTATCATAAAATATATCCTATTGATGGATATGTATTTAAATTTGAGTCAAAGAAATATGGTGAAAGTTTAGGTCGTACAGATCACCACTTTAACTCTGCGATAGCTTATAAGTTCTACGATGAAGAATATGAGACAGAATTAGTAAATATAGACTGGACCATGGGGAGAACAGGAATACTTACTCCAGTCGCAGTATTCAAGCCCGTAGATGATGGAGTTAGTACTATAGAACGTGCATCAATGCACAACCTTAATATAATGCGAGAATTGCTTGGTTTTTATCCAGAGCAAGGGCAAAAAATTTGGGTAGCAAAAATGAATATGATAATCCCGCAGATAACAAGAGCAGAATATAAAAATGATATTCCTCATAATCACGTTCTTAATAATAGTTTTTGTACTTATTGTCCTATCTGCGGGGAACCTACTAAAGTAGTTGAAAGTGAAAGTGGAGTTCTTAATATAGTGTGCGGGAACCCGGCTTGCGAAGGAAAGCTCTTGAATCGTATAGACCATTATCTGGGTATCAAGGGTCTCAATGTAAAAGGAATTTCTAAAGCAACAATAGGAAAGTTAATAGATTGGGGATGGATAAATGAACTTGGAGACATATATAAACTTGATGGGCATAGAGCTGAATGGATTTCAAAGGAAGGTTTTGGAAAAGCTTCTGTCGAAAAAATCCTTAATGCTATCAAAACCTCGAGATCCGGGGTATTATTACAGCACTTTATATCTGCTTTGGGTATCCCACTTGTTGGAAAAACCGTCGCAAAAACAATCACTAATTATTATCCCACCTGGGATGACTTTAGAGAAGCTATTGGAACAGATTGGACTGAATTTGAAGGATTTGGACCTGAAATAAGTAAAGCTATTAATAATTTTGACTATGCGGAGGCTGATAAAATTGTGGAGTTATTTACTTGGGCGAAGGAACAGCCTAGTGAGTCTCAAAACGAGTCCTCCGCAATTAAAGAGAAAGTATTCTGCATAACCGGAAAAGTTTTTCAGTTCAAAAATAGAGATGCTTTAAAAGCTGATATAGAAAGCAAAGGTGGAAAAGTAGTTGGCTCTATGTCTTCAAAAGTTAATTATTTGATAAATAATGACTCTACTTCGACTTCCGCCAAGAATAAAGCAGCCCAGACTGCTGGAATACCAATCATTACCGAAGATGAATATATAAAGTTAAGCACTAATGCAGAAGTTGCTTGACATTTTATAAAAAATTTGGTATAATATATATATAAAGTAAGAGATAGATAAAAAATTTAGAAAAAGTTGCTCAAATGCAGAATTGAGTTGACAAATTTCAAAAAATATGATATAATATAAATGTAAATTAAGTAAGAAAGATACAAAATATTTACATAATCCTATCTATCTACTTAAAATATAAAAAATAAATTATTTAAAAGAAAAAAGGAGATTATTTACAATGAAGAACGCAGTTTCAGAGAAGAGTTTAGTAGTATTGGATTACCTTAAAGGTATTGGCGACGAGAATGTTACAGCAAAGGATATCGCTGCAGCACTCGACATGACCGATAAGGCTGTTAATGGTATCGTTACAGCAGGGCTTATCCGCAATAAGAACCTTGCAGAGCGTATTCCTGCAGAGATCGAGAACGAGGATGGTACTCATGCAACAGTTAAGTTTATCAAGCTTACTGACGCTGGTAAGAACTACGACCACGCAGCAGCAGTTGCAGCTGATGAGGCTGAGGCAGCTAAGGCTGAGTAATTAATACTTCGGTATTTTAATAAAATTAGGGGAGAGTACATAAGCTCTTCCCTCTTTTTATAAGGAGGAATTGATATGGAATGGATTTCTTAGTCAATTCTTGCGATTGGCATAATATTTCTTATTTCTAGCATTTCATAGGTAAAACAAAAAACTAAAGAAATACATACTATAAATGCAGAAATAGATAAAGTGAATAAATTAAAAGAAGAACGTTGTGAAGAACTAGAACAACAAATAAAAGATAAACTAAATGATATTGAAGAAATAGAAAATAGGCAAGAAAATACTCTCCGCCAATATATGATTGATATACATGAACGTAGAAATACTCTTGAACAAGTAGATCACGATGTAAAGAATAAAAGACACCAATTAGAAGATTTACAAAAAGATGTAACTGTTACATTAGATAATCAAAAGAAATTATCTCAAGTAGCTTTTGAAAATTACTGTGAAACACTTGTAAAGAGTTATGATGAAAAAGAAAAAGAATATCAAGATAGTTTATCATTGTTGCAAAATTCTTATTCTCAAGAGCAATTAAAATTGTTAGAGGATTTAGAAAAGGAAAAGGAAACAATAGCGCAAGAATTGGCAGATGAACGAAAGGTTCTGGATAAAATCCGTGAAACCCGCGCCGCCGCAATTCAAGCTCAATTAAAAGAGAAAGAAATTGCTGAAAAACTTGCTTTCTATTGTTTACAAGCAACAGATAATGATATAAAAGATATATCGGTTTTAGAGTCAATTAAACCAAAGTTAAATAATCCCCGCATATTAAGTATGTTGATATGGCAGACTTATTGGCGTACCCCAATGACAAAACTTTGTAATAATGTAATTGGTTCTACTGTTAAAACCGGAATTTATAAGATAACTAACCAAAAAACAAAAGAGTGCTATATAGGTCAGGCGGTAGACCTTGCTTCCCGCTGGAAAGACCACGCTAAATGTGGATTAGGTATAGACACTCCTATTGGGAATAAATTATATAAAGCTATGCAAGAATATGGTATAAGTAATTTTTCTTGGGAAGTTTTAGAAATTTGTCCTAAAGAGCGGCTTGATGAAAAAGAAAAGTATTATATAGAATTATATCAAGCTAAAGAATTTGGTTATAATACAACAAAAGGAAATAGTTAAAGGAGATGAAAAATGGCTAAGATTGAAATTGAAGAATATGATGTTGATATAGACGATTTAGCGGAAGCGCTTGTAACGAATATAAAAGAAGATATAAAGAGTTTTGATGATTTAGTCAGTTTAGAGTCGGCTCTTGATAGAGAAATTCCCATTGGGGAGATAACTAACGGACTTGGACCGGCTATCTCCGCATATATTGAATATTGGAATAAGAAAGACGCTCTTATCCCCGTAGAAGAGAGGACACCAATTAAACTTATAATTGACTCTCCTGGTGGATTTTTAACTGATAGTTTAACTATTATAGATGCTATTAAGTTAAGTAAGACACCTGTAATTGGAGTTTGCACAGGTTGTGCTTATAGTGGAGGATTTTTTATCTATATCGCTTGTGATAAGAGAATTGCATATCCGCATGCTTCATTCTTATTCCATGAAGGTTCTGCTGGTAATAGTGGCACAAGTTCACAGTTTCAGAATTATGCTGCTTTCTATAAAAAACAGCTTGACCAGTTAAAAGACATCGTCCTTGAGAATACTACTATAACAGGAGATGAATACAAAGATATTAAGAAAGATGATATCTGGTATGATGCTAAAGAAGCTATGTCTAAAGGAATAGTAGATGAAATTGCGGAGGGATTTTCATATGAAATTTGAGGAAGAAGGAGAGATAGAAAAACAAAAATTTATAATTTATAAACATATTTCTCCTTCAGGAAAAGTTTATATTGGTCAAACTGTAAATTATAATAAAAGATGCACCCCAGGAAATTATAAAAGTTCTCCATATTTTTATCAAGCTATTAAAAAATATGGATAGGAAAATTTTGAACATATAATTTTAAAAGAATGTTTCTCTCAAGAAGAAGCTAATGAAGCAGAAAAATTTTTTATTGATTTATATAATTCTACAAATGTAAAATATGGGTACAATATTGCTGAAGGAGGCGCCTTCCAAAGAGCTTTTAAAGGAGAAAATAATCCTTTTTATGGAAAGCATCATACCGAGGAAACAAAAATAAAACTTTCAGAATTACATAAGCATATACGTACAAAAAGAGTTTATTGTATAAATACTGGAGAAATTTTTGAAAGTGCAAGAATTGCAGCAGAATAGTGTGGAATAACCAAACAAGGAATTCAACGATGTTGCAGCGGAGGAAGACCAACTGCTGGAAAGCATCCTATTACAAAAGAAAAATTAAAATAGAGGTATGTAGAAGATGAAATTTGAGAGAACGTGGACAGGAAATTAGGAAAATGCGATACATGGTTTAAGACACCCTCTTGAAAGCTATGCTCGTAGTGATAGTGACTTTGGAATAGGAGATTGCGATGCTTGGCTTGAAAGCTGTAGAAATGAAGTAGCCTATAGCTATTGTTCAGAAGGTCACGAAGATGAAAATTGGGAAAAGACAGATGAGTGGCTTGAAAAAAATGGAGAACTTCGTTTTGGGAAGCACGCAGGAGAATATGCCTATATAGGTAAGAATGACCTTGATCTTGCTCAGCGCATGATTAAAGCTGGTTCCCCAAATGATAAGTTTCTTCGACAGATTTTTGTAAGTGTAGATATTACTGCTCCTAGGTATTGGTGGTCTGAAGCTGACACCTATAAAGTAGGGACTACAGCTAATTCAACTTCCACCATGCATAAGTTAGCATCAACTCCAATAACTAAAGAATGTTTTGAAATGGATGATTATGATGGTTCACTTAAAGTATATGATAGAGAACCTTATAATACTGATGATTATATAGATGATATTTGGGAATCTATTATTTGTTATTGTGAAACTTTACGTCAACGTTATCTTGAAACAAAAGATAAAAGATATTGGAAAGAACTTATTAGAATGCTCCCCGCGGGATGGCTTCAGACAAGGACCTGGACTGCAGATTATGCCGTTCTCCGCAATATCATAAAATGGAGGCAAGGTCATAAATTAACAGAATGGCATCAATTTATAGACTGGTGTCGTACACTACCTTACAGCTCTGAATTATTATTTTATAATCAGGAGAAATAATATGTTTTGTATTTACAAACATACTAATAAAATAGATAAAAAAGTTTATATTGGACAAACGATGCAAAATCCACCAGAAAAGAGATAGCATCCTTCTAATTATAAAAATAATACTTACTTTTATAATGCTATTCAAAAATATGGATAGGAAAACTTTGAACATGAAATTATAGAAAATAATTTATCTTTAAAAGAAGCTAATGAAAAAGAAGCTTATTAGATAAAATATTATGATTCTACTAATCATGATAAAGGATACAATATAAGACTAGGCGGAAATAACTCATTATTATCAGAAGAGACTAAAAAGAAAATGAGTCAAAATCATAGAAATGTTAAAGGAGAAAATAATTTCTTTTATGGAAAACATTTTATAGGAGAACAACATCCTATGTATGGAAAACATCATTCCGAAGAAACAAAAGAAAAGATTTCTAAATCAAAAATAAATAAAAATGGGACTCCTGTAAAATGTAAAAATAACGGAAAAGTTTTCAATACTGCTGCTGAAGCTGGTCGATATTTTAATATAAAAGGAAGTTGTCATATTATTGAATGCTGTAGAAATATTCGTAAAAGTGCTGGAAAAGATCCATTAACTAAAGAACCGTTACATTAGGAATTCTATGAAAATGAAATATTTGACAATAAATAAAAATTATGTTATAATATATATAGAAATGAAAAATAAAATATCAATTTAAATGGAGATGAAAAAATGAGTAAAAAAGAAGCATTTATTAATGAGATTACAGCCCTGTTACAGGATGCCCCTGAAAATTACTTATCAGAAGACGCTCTTGATTTCTGGAATGGTCTTCAGGTAAGTGGCGGAAATGACAAACCGCAGTTCACAGACAATGGTAAGCTGATTCTTCAGTATATCAGAGATACAAAGGAACAGTATAACAACCTCTTCAAGGCAAAGGAAATTGGCGAGGGTCTTGGTATTTCTTCAAGAACCGCGTCCGGCGCTTTAAGAAAGTTAGTAACAGATGGATATGTTGAAAAGATTGGTACCTCTCCTGTTGTTTATGCGCTCACAAAGGCTGGCGAAGAGGTGGAGATCGTTTGACATTTTAGAAAAAATATGATATAATATAATATATAAGATAAAATTTAAAAATAATAAGGAGAATTGAAAAATGAGAAAAACATTAAATAAGGTTACATTAGCTGGTAGAGTTTATGAGTCAAACATCGCTCTCAAGACCGTTCAGGATCAGAGCAAGGAGAGCTATGGTACAGAGTTTATTAATGGAACTCTCGATATTGCAACCGATGATGAATGTCTGAACATTGTTCAGGTTCACTTTACTTATGTGACTGCTACAACTAAGGCAGGCAAGAAAAATGCAACATTTGGAGTTCTTAAAGATATAATTGATAATGGTAAGACAGTAGTAGCTGATGGTAAGGATGAAGCTACTTGCGTAAAGGTTGATACAGCACTTGACCTTAACGACTTTTATACTTCCAGAAATGGTGAAGAGGTTCTTGTATCTGCAAAGCGCTGCGAGGGCGGATTTGTTAGCAAGGTAGCAACTCTTCCGGAAGAGAGAGATAGATTTGAAGTTGATATGATTATCAACGGAACTAAGGTTGTTGAGGCAGATGAGGAGAAGAACATTCCCGCTGATTATCTTGTAATTAAGGGTGCAGTGTTCGACTTCAGAGGTGCTATTAAGCCGGTTGAGTTTGTAGTAAAGAGTGCGGGTGGCATTAAGTACTTCGAATCACTTGATGCTTCTCCTAGCAATCCTACATTCACAAAGGTTTGGGGTACAATCGTTAGCACCACAATCGTAACTAGAAAGGAAGAGGAGTCAGCATTTGGAGAGCCGGTTGTAAAGGAATACACAAGAACTACAAAAGAGTGGATTGTTACCGGAACTTCTAAGGCTGAAGCAGTTTATCCTATCGGTGACGAAAAGGATGGTGTAACCGCAGAGGAACTCAAGAAAGCTCTTGCAGACAGAGAAGTTTATCTTGCAGATGTTAAGAAGAGAGCAGATGAGTGGGCAGCAAGCAAGAACGCTGCAGCTAAGGAAGAGCTTCCTTTTGGAGACACAACAGCTCCCGCAGCTGAGGGCGGATTTAATTTCTGATAATGAGATATTGGGGAGTGTAATTTACTCCCCAATATTTTTTACCTAAAATTAATGACCCATCCTTTTAGTTATTTAAGAACAAAGTGACTGGGCGGAAGACGGTCGTGCCCAGCGGTTCCAAAGGGTGTTTTGGTTTTTTTGTTTTGGAAATTTAGAAATAAGGAGAAAAAATAAAAAATGGCTAGTATAGATATTTTAAGTGTAGCGCCTCACCAAGTTAGTCGTGATATGCGTGGATATTCAGTTTTTATGTATGGTGGATGGAAAACAGGTAAGACAACAACCGCAGTAAAATTTCCTAAACACTTCCTTCTTGCATTTGAAAAAGGTTACTCTGCTATTCCGGGTGCTATGGCATTGCCTATTAACTCATGGTCAGAGTTCAGACAGGTTCTCCGCCAGCTTAAAGAACCCGCAGCGAAAGAGAAGTATGAAACTATTATAATAGATACAGCAGATATTGCTTATGATTATTGTGTAAAATATATTTGTGATAACGCTCCAAGAACTAAGGAGCAGGGCGGTGGCACTGGAGTAGATTCTCTTGCCGACATTCCTTTTGGTAAAGGATATGGAATGGTTGAAAAAGAATTTGATGAATGCCTCCGTAAGATAGTTCAGTTAGGATATGGCTTAGTAGTTATATCTCACGAAACTGATAAGACTTTCAAGAATGAAGGTGGAACTGAATTTAATAAGATAGTTCCTACTCTTGATAAGAGAGCAAATAACGTTCTTGCAAGAATGTGTGATATTATTGGTTATACACGTTCTATTCCGGATGAAGCTGGAAAAGAACGTGTAGTAATGTTTATGAGAGGAACTTCAAGATATGAAGCCGGTTCTCGTTTCAAATATACGCCGGATTACATTGAGTTAAGTTATGACAATCTTGTTAAAGCTATTGGAGATGCAATAGATAAAGAGATGGAAGAGAAAGGAAAAGAGTTCTTTACTGACAAGAGAGAGAATGTTCACTTAGATACCACTTCACAGCTTGACTTTGATGAATTAAGAAAGGAATTTAGTAATATAATTGCTAACATTCCTGGTTCAACAGATGCACAGCTTGAAACAGAAGAAGGAAAGAAATTCAAAGAATACTGGCAGCCACGTATCACTGAAGTAATTGAAAATCATTTAGGCAAAGGTCAGAAGATAAAAGATATTCAGAGAAGTCAGGTTGAAGCATTAAGTCTTATAGTTGATGAATTAAAAGATATGGTTAAAGGTTAATAAAAAGCGGGAGGTATATAATATCTCCCGCTTGATTTTTAATAAAAATTATGTTATAATATATATAGAAAAATAAAAAGAGGTGATATTATGGATAGAGCAACTCAATGGGATAGTGATTTTGGAAAGTACTTCTTAACTAAAAATTTTGAAGATGCAAGTGAAGATACTTTAGTAGATTATATTGGAAAACTTGAAAGTCTGTTAGAAGAAATCCATAGTGAACTTGGTTTTGTTTCTAGTGTTTCAGATGTTTTAAGAGAAAAGATAAGGAATATTTAAAATGGAATTAACAAGAAAACAAGAAGAAGGATTAAAAATAGCATTAAAGCGTAAGGATGATGGAGAGAAATATATAACCATTTCCGGATATGCGGGTAGCGGTAAGTCTACCCTTGTGCGTTTTATTATAGAGGCGATGGATATAGAGGAAGACCGCGTAGCATATGCTACATTCACTGGGAAAGCAGCTGAGGTCCTCCGCAAGAAAGGTAATCCTAATGCTATGACATTACATCGTCTGTTGTATGAAAGTATCCCCCGCAAAGATGGTGGTTTCTTTCGTAAACCTAAAATGCATCTTGATTATGATGTCGTAGTAGTAGATGAGTGTTCCATGGTACCCAAGTCTATGATAGATATGCTTATGTCACATAGAATTTTTATTATTTTTCTTGGCGACCCTGGACAGCTCCCTATGATAGATAAGAGCGAGTCACATGACTTATTAGACCATCCTCATATCTTTTTAGACCAGATTATGCGCCAGGCTGCTGAATCTGAGATTATCCAGCTTACTATGAAAATAAGAAATGGTGAAGAAATATCTAATATGCATGGAAAAGAAGTTATTATTATTCCTCATGCAGAATTAGTAACTGGTCATTTAACTTGGGCAGATGTTATTCTTACCGCTACAAATGCTACAAGACATAATATAAATAATCAAGTAAGACAGTTAAAAGGTTTTAGTGGTAAACTCCAGGATGGAGAAAAGATTATCTTTAAAAGAAACTATTGGGATGACTGGAATGAAGATGGAGATACATTAGTTAATGGTACTATTGGTATTGTAAAGAACCCATTTGAGAGTTTTGTTCGTATCCCTTATTATATAAAGAATGATAGACATGATTTACCTAATATGATTTGTGATTTTGTTCCGGAATGTGGTTCACCTTTCAATAGTGTAAGCATTGATCAGGACTTCCTTTTAAAAGAAACTCCTTGTGTAGATTGGAAAGTTGCTTATCAATTGGGTAAGTTAAAACAGAGAATTGGAGATATTCTTCCTAAACAAGCAACTTACGGGTACTCAATTACTTGCCATGCGGCTCAGGGTAGTGAGTGGGATAAGGTCTTGGTTATAGAAGAACAGTTCCCGTTTAGCAAGGATGAACATAAACGTTGGCTTTACACAGCGGCGACCCGCGCGAGTGAAAAGCTAGTATTAGTGAGGTAAATATGAAAGAAAAGAAAAAGCCATATATCTCTCCCGCATTAAAGCAATATCTTAAAGATGCAGAGTTTTTTATGGCTTTTTCTCGTACTAAAGAATATATGCAACAGTTAGAATTATTTATGCAAGTAGAGCAAGAACAAAAGGAGAAAAAGAAAAAATGATAAAAACATTATTACTTATATTTGCAGCATTTGTACTTGGTAGTTTATTTGGATTTATGATTTGTGCTCTTGTAACTGCTTCAAAGTATATGGACGAGGATGGAGAATGAAGATAGCAACTTCATATTTTTATCAAATAAGAAATTTTAAGACTAATATGATACCTGTATCCACTTGTTTAAGCGATCCGGCTTGGTACCGCCCACCAAAAGGTAAAGAATATTATATAGATAAGAGAGGTATTATTTGCGGGCTCCGATATGAACCATTTATAGTTCAGCCTACTTGGGGCGGTTGTCCATGTCAGTTCCAGGGAAAAGGAGATCCGCATTGTAGTTTTCTAAATGAATATCGAAGAGCTTTATACACGATTGATAAAGAAAAGGTAATGAAAGCATTAAACTTCTGCGCAGATAAATTTGCTCTTCCTTTTGGTGATGAACCAATTATAGTTTTAATGGTTTATGAAACTCCAGATAATCCTTGTAGTGAAAGAAAAGTGTTACAAGAAATTTTTAACTGTGAAGAATTAAAATATCCTATAAAAGACAATTATTAAGCGGGAGGTAGAACACCTCCCGTACTTGACTTTTATTTAAAAATATGTTATAATATATATAGAAGAAATAATAAGGAGTGATGAAATGGCTCATTTAGTTATATGCAGCGTTTGCGGTGTTAAGTTTGATAGAGATAAAATTCAAGCTGTAAAATCAGGAGTTAGGCGATATGCTCATTATGATTGTCTTTCTACTGGGGAATTAGTACCACTCCCTAAAAAGCCTGAAGAGGATCCTGACTTAGCAAGATTAAAAAATTATATAAATGAGAAGTATGGTAAAATAGCAAATTGGGCTTTAATAAATAAGCAAATTAAGTCATACACAACAGAGAATAAGTATTCATTAAGTGGAATATTAAAAAGTCTTGTGTATTTTTATGATATAAAACATAATTCAGTTGAACAATCCAATGGTGGCATTGGGATTGTTCCTTTTTGCTATCAGGCGGCGTATGATTATTATTATAGCTTGTTTTTAGCAGAACATCAGAATGAAGGAAAAGATATAAAAGAGGTAACTTCAAAGGTGAGAGAAATCACCATTCCGCTTCCTAGAATAGAAAAGAAGAAGCGATTATTTAAGTTTTTAGAGGAGCCAGACGAATGACATCAAAATATATAGATATATCCGCATTAATGAATGTAATAGGAAATGTTTACAACAATCCTAAATTATTTGAGGCGGAAGATAAGTATTTCTTCTCTGAAGAGGATTTTGTAGACGACTTTCATAAAATAGTATTTGGAGCTATCCTTAATCTCCATGAGTTGGGCGCTGCAGAAGTGACACTTAACACAATAACAGATTATCTGTCCACCCGCCCCAAGAAGAAAGCTATTTTTGATACAAATAAAGGAAATGAATATATTTTAAAGTGTGCGGAGAACGCCAATATAAGCACATTCAATTATTATTATGATAGAATGAAAAAGATGACACTATTCAGAATGTATGCTGAATGTGCGGGAATGGATTTATCTTGGTTATATGATCCCGATAATATTTTTGATAGCAAAAAGAAACAAGAGCAGGAAGAATGGTTAGATACTCATTCTCTTGTTGAAATAGCAAATGTAATAGATGATAAGATTATCTCTATTAAAGCACGATGTATTGATAATGTAACAGAGTGCGGGACTCATGTCAGTGAGGGTATAGACTCACTCATTGACTCATTAAAGGAGACCCCAGAGATTGGTTATCCTCTTTATGGTAAGTTTGTTAACACTGTTGTGCGTGGAGCTAGATTAAAGAAGTTCTATCTTAGGTCTGCACCAACTGGTGTAGGTAAGAGTAGAGCGATAGCCGCAGATGTATGTTACATAGGGTGCTATCAGATGTACGATACAGAACAGAATAAATGGATTAGTACTGGTAAAGCAGAACCAGTTATGTATATCACAACAGAGCAGGATAGAGAAGAAATCCAGACAATGATGGTTGCTTTTCTTTCTGGTGTTGATGAAGAACATATTTTAATGGGACAGTATTTTGCTGGTGAATGGGAAAGAGTTGAGAAAGCAAAGCAGTTGATTAAGCAGAGTAAGATACAACACATTCAGCTCCCTGATTTCTCATTAAAGGATATTGAAAATACAATTACTAGAGGAATAAGAGAGCATGGAGCAAAATATATATTCCTCGATTACATACATACGAGTATGAAGATACTTGAAGAAGTGACTAAACGAAGCGGCGGTGTCCGCCTCCGCGAAGATAATATACTTTTTATGATGGCTATTAGATTAAAAGATTTAGCTAATCAGTATGGAGTATTTATCTTAAGTAGCACCCAGCTTAATGCAGATTATACTGAGTCTGAAACTCCTGACCAGAACTTACTTCGTGGAGCTAAGTCAATAGCAGATAAGATTGACGTTGGTGAAATAATGTTGGAAGTCACGAATAAAGATAGAGAAGCGTTACAGAAAGTTATATCTAAAGGCGGATTTGAAATGCCGGATATTAAGATTTCTGTATATAAGAATAGACGCGGAAGATGGAAAGGAGTCTACTTATGGTGCCGTGCGGAGCGTGGGATATGTAGAATAAATCCTATGTTTGTTACTAAATGGAATTATGAATTGATAGAAATGGAAGATTTGAGAATAAAAATTGCAGACGAGTCGGAATTTTAATCGTTGAACTAAAAAAGTCTTTACTACAGTTAACTAGGAGATAGCTATGAATTATGATTATAATAAAGATGAGATAAAAAATGGACTTGATGAAAGTCAAGTTACAGAGCTTTTAGCTGAGTTCGGCGGTGAACCGGAGCCTAGAGGAAATGTAATTGTGTCCAAGACAATTTGTCATTGTGGGCAATCTCATAAGTTATATTATTACTCTAACTCCTGTTTGTTTCACTGTTTTACAGACTGCTCTGAAAGTTTTGATATTTTTGAATTAACTCGTAAAGTTATGAGCCGTACACATCCTAAGCCTAGGGAGGATTCCGATTGGAACCTCCCTGAAGCTATTGATTATGTAGCTAGAAAATTTGGTTTCGTACCTAATGTTAAAGTTGATGAAAGCGAAATCTCAATAGGCAAAGACTTGACAATTATTCAAAATTATGATAGAATAAAAAATATAGATATAAAATCTCAACAGGTTGAATTAAAAGAGTATGATGATACTTTTTTAAAGCATCTTCCACATCATGTACGTATTCAACCCTGGATAGATGAGGGAATAACACAAGAAGTAATGAATAATGCAGAAATTTGTTATGACCCTAAAAATTGTGGTATTGTAATTCCACATAGAGATATAAATAATAGATTAGTAGGAATAAGAGAAAGAACACTTATACAAGAAAATGCAGAATTGTATGGAAAATATCTTCCCGCACGAATTGGTGGAACTATGTTTAATCATCCCTTATCATTTTCAGTTTATAACTTAAATCATTCTAAAGAAAATATACAAAAAATTAAAAAAGCGATTGTGTTTGAATCAGAAAAAAGTTGTTTAAAATATAGGAGCTTTTTTGGAGAAGAAAATGATATTAGTTGTGCAGTATGTGGAAGTAATCTTATTAAATATCAATTTTGGTTAATATTATCTTGCGGAGCAGAAGAAATTATAATTGGATTTGATCGTCAATATAAAGAAATTGGAGATGAAGAATATCATAGGTGGGTTAAAAAATTAAAAGATATTGCTAAAAAATATTTTTTGTATTGTAATATTACTTTTTTATTTGATACTAAAAATTTGTTGGATTATAAAGATTCTCCCATAGATAAAGGGGCTGAAATCTTTTTACAATTATTTAAAGAAAGACTTGATAAAGATGGAAAAACAAGATAAAAAATGGTATGTTTATATACATACAAATAAAATCAATAATAAAAAATATATAGGGATATCCTCAGAAGAAGATCCTAATAGACGGTGGAAAAATGGCTTTGGATATAGGCAACAAGTATTTTTTCGAGCTATACAAAAATATGGTTAGGAGAACTTTGATCATGAAATAATCTTAAAAGATTTAACTAAAGAAGAAGCTAAAATAAAAGAACAGGAATTAATTGCTAAATATCAATCTAATAATCCTTTATATGGTTATAATAGATCTAAAGGCGGAGATAACTTACCAGAGAAAACGCCTGAGTTATTAGAAAAAATCAGTAATAGTTTAAAAGAATATTATAAAACTGAAGAGGGAATTAAAAGGAAAAAACAAATTAGTGAACAACAAAAAAAATACTACTCTACTCATGAGGCGCCTTTTAAAGGAAAACACCATACTAAAGAAACAAAACAAATAATGAGTAAAAAAGCCAAACAAAGAAAACCAAACAGATCGATTCCTATAAACATGGTAGACGATAATAATAATATAATTAAAAGTTTTAATTCTAAACAAGAAGTATTAAACTTTTTAAATATAGTTTGTTATACTTCTTTAAATAAAGCTTTAAATCAACATACTAAATATAAAAATTATTTTTGGGAATATGCTAATTAAAAAATAAATTATGTGCGGTGGCGAAATAGGTAGACGCGAAGTGTGGACGGTCTGCAAGGCACCCCCTTATTCCAACCAGAATTAAACAAGCAGACTATGTAAGGTGCAAATCCTTACCCGCACAATTTAAAAATATTAAAGGAGATATTACAATGAAATACAAGTTAATTAGTCCCCCTAACCCTTATTATTCCGCTAAACAACAAGTTCTTATTAACCGCGGAATTGCTGAAAAAGATTTAGTTCATTATATGAACTTAACTGATGCAGATATTAGTGACCCTTTTAGTTTTGATAAAGAAACAGTCACTAATGCCTGTGAGTTATTAATGCATAATGTGGCTTTTAAGAAAAAGATATGTATAATTGTAGATAGCGATTGTGATGGTTATACGAGTTCTGCTATTCTTATTAATTATCTTTATGATTTAAGTCCAGATTATACACAAGAAAATGTATTTTGGTTTTTTCATGAAGGTAAGCAACATGGACTTGAAGATGCTATGGATTGGCTAGATACAATGGATCCTAATTTAGTTATTATTCCCGATGCGGGAAGTAATGATTTAGAGGAAATACAACAACTCACTGAAAAAGGGATTGGTGTAATTATTCTTGACCACCACGACTTAGAAGGTGAGAGACCTAATGCTCTACTTATTAATTCACAACTCCAGCCCTATCAAAATAAAGAATTATCTGGTGCGGGGGTCGTTTATCAATTTTGTAGAGCTATGGATATTATGTATGATAATGCCTATGCAGATAGTTATTTGGATTTATGCGCATTAGGCTTGATTGGTGATATGATGAGCCTCCGCTCATTTGAAACTCGTAGACTCATTACATTAGGATTAATACCAGATAACATTAAAAATCCTTTTATATATGAAATGTGGCAAAAAAATAAATTTAAACTTACAGACACTCCAACAGCTTGGGGATTTACGTTCTATATTGTCCCTTTTGTTAACGCTATAAATAGAAGTGGAACAGCAGAAGAAAAAGCATTAATCTTTAACTCAATGCTTAAATTCAAAGCATTTGAAGAAATACCTTCAAACAAAAGAGGACATAAATTAGGAGAGACAGAAAAATTAGTTGAACAAGCGGTAAGAACTTGTACTAATGTTAAAAATCGTCAAACTAGAGATGAGGAGAAGGGACTTGAACTTGTAGAGCATCTTATTAAGGAAAATAATATGATGGATCATAAAGTACTTCTTTTCTTACTTGAGCCTGGTTCTATTAAAGCAGAAATCCGTGGATTAATAGCTAACAAGCTCATGGCTAAATATCAGCGTCCTTGCTGTATGTTGACCAAGAGAGTAAAGAAAATAGAAGAACCAGAATTTGAATATTCTAAAAAAGCAGTTTTTCCTATACTTCATTGTCCTGGAGAAGAGTATATTATATATGAAGGTTCTGCACGTGGTTGCGATAAAGTAGATGTAACAGATTTTAAAGGAATATGTGCGGAAACTGATCTCTGTGAATATACAGTCGGACACCCGGGAGCATTTGGACTGGGCCTCCGCGCTGATAATCTTTCTTCTTTTGTTGATAAAACAGATAAAGCATTAGAAAATATGGCATCAGAACCTACATATTATGTTGACTATATATGGTATCCAGAGGATGTAGATGCACAAGCTATACTTGATATAGCAGATCTTGCTCCTTATACGGGTAAGGATATAGATGAAAGTTTAATAGCTATTAAAGGAATAAAGATAACTAAAGACATGCTTACAATGATGGCAAGTAATACAGTTAAAATAACCCTTCCTAATGGTATTGCGATGATAAAATTCAAGATGCCAGATGAAGAATATAATAAACTTTATTCTGAAGATGGCTTTGTTGAAATAGATGTAGTATGTCGTGCCAATAAGAACGAATGGAATGGTAGAGTATCACCGCAATTATTAATTGAATCATATGAGATTACAGGAGGATGCGCTTATGTCTTTTGAAATAAATAAATTATATAATATAGATTGTATGGAATTTATGAAAACTCTCTCAAATAATTCTGTAGACGTAATTATTACAGATATTCCTTATGGAGAAGTAACAAGAGAGTCAAATGGCTTAACAAATTTTGACAGAGAAACCGCAGATATAGTAACTTTTGATACTCTTGCTTTTGTTAAGGAATGTTATAGAATTGCTAAATCAAGTATAACAATATTCTGCGGGAAGGAGCAATTTTCTGAAATACATAGCTTCTTTAATGAAGAACAAAAGAAAAAGAAAGGAACTGTGCGGCAGCTGGTGTGGGAAAAAACTAACCCCACACCATTCAATGGTCAGTATGTGTATCTTTCAGGTATTGAAAATGCGGTATGGTTTAGAAAGAGCAAAGGTACATTTAATGCTCATTGTAAGAATACTGTTTTCCGCTATCCTATATGGGGCGGAAAGAACAGGATTCATCCTACTGAAAAGCATCATGATTTAATAAAAGAAATTATGCTTGATAATAGCAATGAAGGAGATTTGATATTCGATCCTTGTGCGGGATCCGGGTCGACGCTCCTCGTAGCTAAAGAAAATGGAAGAAATTATCTTGGTTGTGAACTTGATAAAGATTATTATAATAAAGCATTAGAAAGGTTAAAATAAATGTTTATAAAAGATATAAAAATACTTATAGATACATATGGTACTAATACAACATTAGGGGAAGTATTAAAAAAGATACAAGGAAATAAAATATATAAGTGTCCTAAATGCAATGGACAAGGTTTTAAAACTGTTGAATATAACAGTTATCCAAATGGACTTCCTGATAGCGGATGGGTGTATGAAGCAGCATATAAGAATGTAGAATGTGATTTGTGTAAAGGAGAAGGATATACAGATCATGAATATAAACCTAGAATGATTCAAGATGGATGGAAATAATGTTAAAAGGAGATAAGCAAAATGAGTAAAGAAGAAATTAAAATTGGTGATGAAGTACTGCACAATACAGAAAGATATATTGTTGTTGCTATATCAAATGGTTCATATTATTGTTTAAGAGCAGATGGAAAATTTGTAGGTGAATATCTTAAAAGTGTTTTGGAGAAAACAGGAAGACATTTTAATCAGATAGTAAATATATTAAATCAGATGGACGATCACTATGATGAATTTGGTTTTGTTAATCCATTTAGTTTTTAATATAAGCATCTTACCTTATAAGAAAAATTATTTGACATATAATAAAAAATATGATATAATATATATAGTAAATAAAATTATGAGGTGAAAAATATGGCAAACCGTTTTGAACCACATAGCCACACTATGTATAGTAATATCCGGCTTCTCGATAGCATAAATAGACCTGAGAAACTCATAGCCAAAGCTCAGGAGATTGGTTTAGCTGGGATTGCAATCACAGATCACGAGTGTTTATCAGCTTCGATCCAAGTGAATATGATTGCAAAGAAGCTTCGTGAAGAGAATCCTAGTTTTAAAATTGCATTAGGTAATGAAATATATTTAACGGATACCAGAGAAACTGGTATCCGCTATTATCATTTTATACTCATAGCTAAAGATGCTCAGGGTCATCGTCAACTCCGTGAACTCTCAACTCGGGCATGGTTGAACTCATATTGGGATCGCGGTCTTGAACGTGTTCCTACATTAAAATCTGACCTTGAAAGAATTGTAGGAGCTAACCCAGGTCATCTCATAGCGACGACCGCGTGTATTGGTGGCGAATTAAGTGCAACAATTCTTGAGTTGGAAAAAGCAAGACAAATTGGTGACCAAGAGGGTTCATTAAAATATAAGCAAAAGATAATTGATTTTGTGTTATGGTGTAAGCAGGTTTTCGGAGATGATTTTTATTTTGAAACAGCACCTGGTGCATCCCGCGACCAGATTATTGTAAATAAAAAAATAATTGAGCTTTCTGTTGTTTTTGATGTTAAAGTAGTAATTGGTAGTGATGCACATTATTTAACAAAAGAAGATAGATATGTACATGAAGCATATCTTAATAGTAAAGGCGGAGAGCGAGAGACTGCGCAGTTTTATGAGTACGCATATCTTCAGACAGAAGAGGATATTATTAAGAATTTAACTCCATCTATTGTTGATAATTATGAGCAGATGTGTAAAAATAGTATGGAGATTTATAATAAAATAGAGTTTTATGATTTAACTCACCCGCAGGTTATTCCTAGTGTTGAAGTTAAAGATTATGAAAAATGTATTTGGAGTGGTTGGTTTCAAAAAGAAGAAGACGAGCCAAAAAATAAATATCCTATACTATATAATATGTATCAATCTGATGATAAATATGAAAGATATTGGGTTAATGAATGTCTTAATAAATTAAAAGAAAAAAATTTATATAATGAAGAATATATTTCTCGACTTGAGGAAGAAGCAGACATAAAGAAAACAATAGGAGAGAAATTAGGAACTAATATGTTTTCTTATCCTATCACACTTCAGCATTATATTGATATGTTCTGGGAATTGGGCAGTATGGTAGGTGCGGGACGTGGTTCAAGTTGTTCAGGTTTAAATCATTATCTTCTTGGGATTACACAGCTGGATCCTATAAAGTGGGACTTACCTTTCTGGCGTTATCTTAATAAAGATAGAACTGAGATTGGTGATATTGACTTAGACTTATGTCCTTCCAAGCGCCCGCTTATTATTCAGAAAATAAAAGAAGAAAGAGGTCAGTATTTTGCTAACTACATCGACGAATTATCAAGGAAAAATCTTGGATGCACATTGGTTGCCACTTTTGGAACTGAAACAACAAAGTCAACTATTCAGACGGCATGTAGAGGATATCGTAGTGAAGAGTATCCCAATGGAATCGACAACGATGTCGCCCAATATCTTTCAAGTCTTATTCCTAGTGAAAGAGGATTTTTGTGGACATTAAATGAAGTTATTAATGGAAATAAAGAAAAAGATAGACAACCTGTTGATATCTTCATAAGAGAGGTAAATAATTATCCTGGTCTGCTTGAAATAATGCAAGGTATTGAGGGTCTTATTAGTCGCCGCGGAAGTCACGCATCTGGTGTAATTATGTTCGATGAAGACCCATATGAGTTTGGTTGTTTTATGAGAACACCAAGCGGAGATGTTATAACTCAGTATGATTTGCATATGGCAGAAGCTGCGGGAATGACAAAATATGACTTCCTTTTGACAGAAGTACAGGATAAGATAACTCAGTGTATCAAGTTTTTACAAGAGAATAATGAAATTGAAAGTGATTTATCTTTGAGAGAAGTATATAATAAGTATTTCCACCCTGATGTATTGGATATTGAAAATAAAGAAGTATGGAAGAACATTCAGGAAGGAAATGTATTGAATGTCTTTCAGTTTGATAGTGATATAGGTAGTCAGGCAGCAAAAAAGATTAGACCTGGTTCTATGATGGAGTTAGCAGATGCGAATGGTCTTATGCGTCTTATGACATCTGAAAAAGGTGCGGAAACTCCAATGGATAAGTACATAAGATTTAAGAATGATTTAAATCTTTGGTATGATGAAATGAATAGAGCAGGTTTAACAAATGAAGAAGTTAAAGTACTTGAGCCTTACTTTAAAAAATCTTATGGTGTTCCACCTAGCCAGGAACAGATGATGCAAATGTTGATGGATAAAGATATTTGTAACTTCAGTTTGAAAGATGCGAACGCCGCACGTAAGATAGTTGGTAAGAAACAAATGAGTAAGATACCCGACTTAAAGAAACAAGTATTGGAGCAAGCAGCGTCTCCCGCATTAGGTAAGTATGTATGGGAAAAAGGTATTGGTCCACAGATGGGTTATTCATTTAGTATCATACACGCATTAGCATATAGTTTCATAGGTTATCAAACAGCATATCTTGCTACATTATGGAATCCTATCTACTGGGATACCGCTTGTTTAGTAGTTAATAGTGGAAGTCTTGAAGAAGATGAAGAATATGAGTTTGATGACGATGATAATATAAAGAAAAAGGAAAAAGGTACAAATTATGAGAAACTTGCAAAGGCTATTGGTGAAATAGTTGAAGCGGGAATTGAAGTATCTTTAGTGAATATCAACACATCTGATTATGGTTTTGAGCCGGATATTGAAAATAATCGTATTTTGTATGGTCTTAAAGCGTTAAGTAACATCAATGCAGAAATAATAGAGAAGATAAAGAGCGGAAGACCATATGATGGAATTAAGGATTTTATGATAAGATGTCCTTTGACAAAGACAGCTATGATTAATCTTATTAAAGCTGGAGCATTTGATGAAGCGGAAACGACATTAACTAATAGAAAAGAAATAATGGCATATTATATCTTGAAAATTAGTGAGCCGAAGTCAAAGTTAAATCTTATAAATTGGAGTGGTTTGGTATCTCATGGGATAGTACCAAAGGAATTAGAACTTCAAATAAGAGTTTATAACTTTAATAAGTATATAAAAAGTATTAGTAAAATGTATATGGATTATGTCCTTGATAATCCTTGTATTCAATTTTTAGAGAAATTTGTACCTGAGGCTATGGAATATGTTGATACGAATGGAATTGGAAAGTATTTTATAGATAAGTCAAAATGGGATAAGCTTTATCAGTCATTAATGGACCCCGCAAGAGATTGGTTAAAGGATAACCAAGAAACAGTATTGAAAGAGTACAATACAGTATTGTTTAAAGAAGTGTGGGATAAATATGCGGCGGGTAATATATCTTCTTGGGAAATGGCTTCATTATGTTATTATCACGGAGATCATGAATTAAAAAATGTAGATATTTATAAATATAATTTAGCTGATTTTAATAAATTACAATCTTGTGAAGTTGAATCTTACTTTAAACGCGGTGGTGTAAAGATACCTTTGTATAAATTGTATAGAATTGCTGGAACTGTTATATCTAAAAATGATAATAGACATACAATAAGCTTACTTACAACAACGGGAGTAGTTCCAATTAAGTTCTCAAAAGACTATTATGCGATGTTTAAGCGCCAGATTAGTCAGGTACAAGCCGACGGTTCAAAAAAAATTATTGAACGCAGTTGGTTTAAACGCGGAACTATGTTAATGATAACAGGGTATAGGCGAGATGATCAATTTGTAGCTAAGACTTATAGCAGCACTCAATCTCATCAACTTTATTTAATTGAACAAATAATAGGAGATAGTATAAAATTAAGACATGAACGACTTTCAGTTCAAGGTACTTATGAGGAAGATTATGAAGAATAAGCGGGAATCGGGTCTGAGATCTCAGGCCCGGGTCTCCGCATAAGGAGAATAAAAAATGGCTGATGGAAGATATAGTGTTTATAGAAATGGTGAATATATAATGGCTCCCCCTATTGATGAATTATGTTCAGCATTAAAAGAGAAATTTATTGGACAGGAAGAAAGAATAGAATATTTACAAAAAGAAATTAAAAAACTTGAAAGTGAACATTGGAAAGATAATGAACTTCAATTAATGAAAAAGCAATATATTGAAATGAACGAAAATTATCATCGTGGTTTTCCTATATCAAAAGAAGAAAAAGAGAAAATAAATGCTTGGATTGATAAGCATGAGAAAGAAAAACATAATGGTTCTTTTTACAGAGGGGCAATAGGTGGAAGTTATACATATCATTTTACTCCTACAAGCATAGGAGTATTTGGTTCAATACAATGTAGTTGTGGTGAAAAATTTACATTTCAGGAGGAAGCGTAATGATAACAGATAAAGTAGATATGCCAGATAAGGTAGAAAAAGTAGAGCGCGTAGACCACCCCGCGCATTATACAAGTGGTGGTATGGAAGTAATTGACATAATAGAAGCTTTTAACCTTTCCTTTTGTTCCGGTAACGCAATAAAGTATATACTTCGTTCTGGAGCAAAACTTGATTTTGAAGGTCAAGACCCTAAAGCTAAAGCAGTAGAGGATCTCCGCAAGGCAGCTTGGTATATTAACCGCCGCATTATGGAAATTGAAGAGGGCAAATGCGATTAATTTATTTAAAATAAAAGTAATATATATTTACAGGAATCCTTAAAATATTAATAACTAGGAGGTATGTAAAATGTTTTATATTATAAAAAGAGATGGGATTAAAGAGGAATTTAATCCAAAAAAAATTAAATCCGCAGTATTAAAAGCTTTTAAAGCAGTAGATGGTGAAATAACCCCTTATGCAGAAGAAAAAGCAGATAATATAGCAGAATATATTGAAGGATATATGGAAGGAATTCCTAATGAATTAACCATCGATGATATTCAATCTCTTGTTGAGCATGGACTTATGGCAACGAAGAGGAAGGACGTTGCGACCGCATACATAGAATATCGCCATGATAGAGATAAAGCAAGAGAAAATACTATTGATAAAACTATTAATGAAATAATTGAAAATACTAATGATTATTGGAGTAAAGAAAATTCTAATAAAGATTCTAAACTTGCAACAACACAAAGAGATTATATTGCAGGAGTAGTATCTACAGATGCCACAAGAAGAAGACTTCTTCCAAAAGAAATAGTAAAAGCACATGAAGAAGGAATTATTCATTTTCATGATGCAGATTATTTTTTACAACCAATTCATAATTGTGATTTGATTAATTTGAAAGATATGCTTCAAAATGGAACTGTTATTAGTAAAAGTTATATTGATAAGCCACATAAATTTTCAACTGCTTGTAATATAGCAACGCAAATTGATGCTCAAGTAGCAAGTTCTCAATATGGTGGTCAAAGTATTTCTTTAGCCCACTTATCTCCTTTTGTAGAAGAAACTAGAAAAAAATACAAAGAAAAATTTCCTTCATATACAAAAGAAATGATTGAAGAATTAGTTGATATGGATATAGAAGCGGGGGTCCAAACTCTTCAATATCAAATTTTAACTCTTATGACAACTAATGGACAAACACCATTTATTACAATTTATATGAATTTAGCGGAGGTTCCAGAAGGGCAACCTAGGCAAGATTTAGCTAAATGTATAAAAGAAGTTTTAAAACAGAGAATTTTGGGCGTAAAAAATGAAGCTGGAGTTTATGTATCTCCAACCTTTCCAAAATTAATTTATGCGTTAGATGATTTTAATACTTATGAAGGTTCTCCATATTTTTATTTAACAGAGTTAGCTGCTAAATGTACTGCTAAAAGAATGGTTCCGGATTATATTTCTAATAAAATTCAAAGAGAATTAAAGCAAGGACAAACTTATACTTGTATGGGTTGCAGAAGCTTTTTAACTCCAGATAGAACTACTAAAAATTGGGCTAAAGCTTTAGATTATAAAGAGGGAGAACAGAAATTTTATGGTAGATTTAATCAAGGAGTAGTTACAATTAATTTAGTTGATGTAGCATTATCTTCTAATAAAGATATAAATAAATTTTGGAATATATTTGAAGAAAGATTAGAATTATGTCATAAAGCTTTAAGATGTAGACACGAAAGATTAAAAGGAACTACATCTGATATAGCTCCTATTTTATGGCAATATGGAGCATTAGCAAGATTAGAACCCGGAGAAAAAATTGATGAATTACTTTATCATGGGTATTCAACAATTTCATTAGGCTATGCGGGACTTTATGAATGTGTATATTATATGACAGGTAAATCTCATACAGATGATTCTGTAAAGCCATTTGCTTTATCAATTATGCAAAAAATGAATGATATGTGTAATAAGTGGAAACAAGCAGAAGATATTGATTACTCTGTTTATGGAACTCCCTTAGAATCAACAACATATAAATTTGCAAAATGTTTGCAAAAACGTTTTGGAATTATTGAAGGGGTAACTGATCATGATTATATAACAAACTCTTATCATATTAATGTAAGAGAAGAGATAGATGCTTTTTCTAAATTAGCGAAAGAAGCTGAATTTCAAAAATTAAGTCCTGGTGGAGCAATTAGTTATGTAGAAGTACCCAATATGCAAAATAATATTCCAGCAGTAATAACTTTAATTCAATTTATTTATAAACATATTATGTATGCAGAATTAAATACAAAATCAGATTATTGCCATGTTTGCGGTTTTGATGGAGAGATTCAAGTTAAGGGGTCTCAAGGAAAATATTATTGGGAATGTCCCAATTGTCATAATACTGACCAGAGTAAAATGACTGTTATCCGTAGAACCTGTGGTTACTTAGGCGGAAATTATTGGAATCAAGGTCGTACAGAAGAAATTGCAGAAAGGGTATTACATTTATAATTATGAATAAAAAATATATAATATATAAGCATACTAATAAAATAAATGGAAAAATATATATTGGTCAAACTTGTCAAAAACCAGAATATAGATGGAATCATGGGGAAGGATATAAGGGTTCACCTAGATTTTATTCTGCAATACAGTCTTATGGTTAGGATAATTTTGAGCATGAAATTTTATATAAAAATCTTACTTTTGAAGAAGCAAATCAAAAAGAAATTGAATTAATCAATTTTTATAAATCAAATGAATTACAATTTGGATATAATTTAGATAGTGGTGGAAAAGGTCAAAAACAAGTTTCTGATGAAACAAAATTAAAACAATCTATGTCAGCAATGAATAGACCTATTGTAACAGACGAAACTAAAAAGAAATTATCTAAAATAGGAAAAGATCTTAAAAGAACTGAAGAAACAAAACAAAAATTAAGCGATGCTTCTTTAAAAAGAGAAGAAGAAAAAAGACAACTAGGGATAAAAAGAGAAAGACCAGTAATTTGTTTAAACACTCAACAAGTTTTCCCTTCTTGTAGAACAGCCGCAAATTGGTGCGGATTAGTTGGAACAAGTGGTATTGCCTCTGTATGCAAAGGAGGTAAACAAAAAACTGCAGGAGTTCATCCTGAAACAAAAGAAAAGTTAAGGTGGGCTTATTATAATGAATAATAGATATGCTGCACTAAAAAAAAATGATATAGCAAATGGAGAGGGTATTTGTGTTTCTTTTTGGACACAAGGTTGCCCTTTCCATTGTAAAGGATGTCATAATCCAAGTACATGGGATCCAGAAGCTGGGCTTCCGCTTCCCGTAGATTATATAGAACAAGTTTGTGATGCACTTATTGAGAATGGAGTTCAAAGAAATTTATCTATTTTAGGTGGAGAACCACTATCAGAATGGAATAAAAATCTTGTAAATGAACTTGTAACCAAAGTTAGAATTTATTTCCCACATATTAAAATTTATTTATGGACAGGTTTTTTAATGACTGATTTATTAATTACAGAAGACTCTGTAATAAGTTCTATTTTAAATAAAATTAATTATGTAATTGATGGGCTTTTTGAGATACAAAAACGTGATTTAACATTGAAATTACGCGGTTCTAGTAATCAAAATATTTATCAAAAAATAAATAATCAATGGGAAAAAATTTCTTGACTTTTATTAAAAAATATGTTATAATATATATAGAAATTAACAAAAGGAGTAAATAAATGGGGAAAGAGATAGATTTAGGTGTGACTCTTTATGATCTAAATAAAGAAGCCATGAGTAAAGAACCTCCGCTTGATATGATAGCTTTCAATATAAAAATGTCAGAAATAGTAAAAAAAATAGCAACTAAAAAATATTGGATGCTTTTAAACAATGAAAGAAAAGATTATTCAATATTTAAGATAGATCACCCAGATAATACAAGAAAACTTATTGAAGAAATTTCTATAACCCTTCATAATAGAGGCGAAATATTAAGTATAGATGAACAAAAGGATGGTAATTTTGAAATCTGGATAAAAGATTTTGATACTAGAGAAGCATTTGTTTATTATCTTTTTGATTATACTTTTGGAATTATTACAATATAAGGCGGTGATAGTTATGAATCATATTGTAATATGCGTACACCCATTTATAATGCGTCAAGAAATTGATGTTTATAAAGATGGAGAATGTATTGAACATAAAGAGTGTCCTATAAATGAAATTGCGGAAGTTAGTTATTCTCTATGTAAAAAGTATGATATACATCAAATTGATTATGCTGGAGATAAGCAGTATGGTAAGAAAATTGAAGAAAAAGTAAATCTTACTAGGTATGATAATTTTACAATAAATTTTAATTATTATTAAATAAAGGAGATAAAAGGAATGAATTATTTAACATCAGTAGTAGAAACTATTAGAGTCCCCAATGTAGAAGAAGTTGAAAAACTTCACACAGAGATGAAAAAGAAATTTGATCTTAAAAAATTTGAATACACTCATAAAGAGGTTAAATCTAAAGGGGAAGTAATTGATGAATATGAGCTTGTCAAAGCTACAATTATTTTTAATAATGAAAAAGAGCCAGATTGTTATGTAGATGTGGATTTTAAGATAGATAAGGGATTTTTCCCTGATCCTGTAACAAAAGGTGATAATGAAGAGGAGGACTTCTAATGAAGTTTATGCCAGAAATTGATGTAAAAATTTTAAATAATCTTGCAAAGCTGCCTACTTATGGTAGTAAAAATGCGGCGGGTGCTGACCTTTACGCAGCAACCGATTATGATATAACGATAGCTCCACATCAGACGGTAAAGATAGATACAGGATTAGCGATGGCTATTCCGGAAGGATATTTTGGAGCTATTTTCGCACGAAGTGGAATAGCTACCAAACAGGGTCTCAGACCTGCGAATTGTGTAGGAGTAATCGACTCTGACTACCGCGGGCCTATCATTGTGGCTCTCCACAATGATTCTGATGAAGATCAGATGGTTCCCGCCCAGTCCCGCATCGCACAGTTAGTAATATTGGAATGTAATCCATTTGACTTTACTATTGTTGATGAACTTGATGATACAACTCGTGGAGCTGGCGGATTTGGTTCTACTGGTATTAAATAATTAGGGCAGAATAAATTAATTTATTTGATTAATTTTCTAATTTATATAGATGATATAATAATCTTAGGGAGACTAATTAAATTAGTCTCCCTTTTTAAATAATAAAGAAAGGAGAAAATAAATGGCAATTATAGATAAAATTTCTGTAAGAAATACTAGCTATGATATAGGTGCTAATTCTGATAATATTGTTTATGATAGTAATAATTCAGTAAAAGACAAGATAGACGAGTATGAAGCCATTATCCCATCTTCCGCATCTAGTAGTAATAAATTAGCTACTGCTACAGATATTCCTACTGAAACAAGTGATTTAACAAATGATAGTAATTTTGTTTCAGATGCTAATTATGTGCATACAGATAATAATTATGATGCAACTGCTAAAGGAATAGTAGATGGCGTAACTTCCGCTTTGGCATTAAAAGCTGATATAACTGATTTACCTGGTACTGCAACATCTTCTACTTTAGGTCTTGTAAAGCCTGATAACTCAACAATAACAGTTGATGCTAATGGTACTATTAGTTCTAGTGGTGGAGATTTAAGCAACTATATACAGAAATCTGCTACTGAAGGTCTTGTAATGAATGATGGTAGTATTGATACTAGTAAACATGTTCATTTACAGCCTACTGGTTCTAAATTAACTGGAGAAATTCAAGCTAAAACATGGAATGGATTAACTGATTTTTATGGTAGTGATATATAGACTGATGGAGATAATATATATTATTCTGATGGTGATGATCAGTACGTATTAGATAAATCTACTAACACATGGAGTACTAAAACGTGGAATGGATTAACTAATTTTAGTGGTCAGTATATATGGACTGATAGATATAATATATATTTCTCAAATTATAGTAGTCAATATGTATTAAATAAATCTACTAGTACATGGAGTGAGCAAACATGGAATGGATTTAGTAGTTTTAGTGGCCAATATATATGGACTGATGGAAATAATATATATCACTCTAATTATAATAGTCAGTATGTATTAGACAAAACTACTAATACATGGAATACTAAGAGTTGGAATATAACTATTAGTTATGGTTATATGATATGGACTGATGGAGATAATATATATTATTCTAATAGTAGTAGTGGTTATCAGTGTATATTAGATAAATCTACTAGCACATGGAACACTAAAACATGGAATGGATATAGTAGCATTAATGGTCAGTATATATAGACTGATGGAGATAATATATATTACTCTTATAATGGTAATAATTATGTATTAAATAAATCTACTAGCACATGGAATACTAAAACTTGGAATGGATATAGTAGTATTGATGGCAGCCGCGTTTGGACAGATAGAGATAATATATATTACTCTTATGGTAGTAGTCAGTATGTATTTGTAACTGAAAGAATCTACATAGATGGTTTAGTAAAATCTGATGGCACTGTAGATACTAATACTTATGCTTTAGCTTCTGCTATTCCTGGTATAGCTACTGCTTCTACTGTTGGCACTGTTAAACCTGACTGTTCCACTATTACTATTAATGCTAATGGTACTATTACTGCTAATGCTGATATAAGTAATTGTATACAGAAATCTATTACTGAAGGTTTAGTAAAGAATGATGGTACTATAGATACCAACAAGTATGTTTATTTACAGCCTACTAAAGAATTAACTGGAGAGCTTCAACAAAAGGCATGGAGTGGTGGATTAACTAGTTTTAATGGTCAGTATATATGGACTGATGGAGATAACATATATTTCTCTAATAGTGCTATTGGTCAATATGTATTAGATAAATCTACTAGTACATGGAGTACTAAAAAATGGAATAATAAACCTAGTAGTCTTTCTAGTGATTATATATAGATTGATGGAGATAATATATATTTCTCTTTTAGTAGCACTCAGCGTGTATTAGATAAATCTACTAACACATGGAATACTAAAACATAGAGTGGATTAACTAATTTTAATGGTAATTATATATAGACTGATGGAGATAATATATATTATTCTGATAATAGTAGTAATCATTACATATTAGATAAATCTACTAGTACATAGAGTGCTAAGACATAGAATGGATATAGTAGTATTAGAGGTGATATGATATGGACTGATGGAGATAATACATATTACTCTTATGGCAGTGATCAATATATATTAGATAAAGCTACTAGTACATGGAATACTAAGACATGGAATGGTTTTAGTAATATTTATGGCTATCCATAGACTGATGGTATTAATATATATTATTCTAGTGGTAATAAGCAATATGTATTAGATAAATCTACTAGTACATGGAGTGCTAAGACATGGACAGGTTTAACTAGCTTCGTAGGAACTAAAATATGGACAGATGGAGATAATATATATTACTCTGACAATGCTACTCAATATATGTTCATATCTGAAGAAATCTACGCAGATGGTTTTGTAAAATCAGATGGTACTATAGATACTAATGAGTATGCTAAAACTTCTGATTTACCTGGTGTTGCTACAACATCTACAGCAGGTTTAGTTAAGCCTGACAATTCTACTATTACTGTTGATGCTAATGGAGTTATCAGTTCACCTGGTGGCGGTGGAGGCGTTGCCGAGTCCGTTGTTGGCACAGTCGAAAACGGTACAACCGCATCACAGGCTTATGCAGTGGGCGAGCACTTTATCAGAAATGATAAGTTCTGCACTGCAATAGCGGCTATTGCAAGCGGGGCAACTCTTACGCTTAACACTAACTATGTTGAGGGGACGATTGCGGATAGAATAAGCGCAACGACAAAATTCTTGTTATTTGAACAAACATCAAATTTTGGCGATGCAACAAAACAACTCAATGATGATTATACCAAATATCGGTATATAGTGATGGAAGTCGGTAATACTGAAAGTCCTGTCAGAAAGTCAGTAATGGTTATACCGACTATTATTATTACAGGAAATTCGAGATATACGGTCACTGAACATTATGCTAATTTGAGCGTGACCTTCCAAATTGAAATTGTATCGAACACATCAATAAACGTGTTCTATGCAAATGAAAGTTGGAATGTAGGTTTAGCAAGAATATATGGTATAAATTAAGGAGGTAACAAAATAAAATATTCAATCATCACATGCACAGACGGAAACAACTTAATCAGACAGGAGGGTATCACCGACAGGGAATCAGCAATCAAGAGCTTTCATCATTGGTGCGAAAGCATCATGAACGATAAGTCTTTTGAGTATGGCATGATAAAGCTCCTTGACGAGAACCTCGACTGCGTAGAGGGCAAGATGGAGCTTATCAACCGCAGACAGGTTGAGCCGGAAGTGCCGGTAGAACCCGTTGAGGAACAGACAGAGGGATAAGTTATAAACAAGAAAAAGGGGAGTTGATATAGAGAACCTATATCAACTCCCCTTATTTTTATTCTCTAAGAACAAGAGAAAGAAATACAAATTATTAAATTATCATTTTACACCACTCATTGTAGGTGCAGTCATTGCGGAGGGACCGGCTTCAGGCATCATTGACCTAGTCCCCGCCCTCTTCTCACTTTCTTTCATCATATGATCCTTAATGATATATAAACTAGCAAGTTTATTACACAGATCCCATGTAGGATGTTTACCTTCTAAACATTCTATTTCTTCACAAAGTTCATCTACTGTCAACATAATGTAATCTCCTTCATTTTCTTATAATATTTCTTTCGTATATCTTCCTGAGCTATCACAATGTCATTCATACTAAAATTCATTGCCAATAACTCTAGATGTATTTGTTCAGCTTCCGCAAGCTCATAATCAACATCTAAAATATATTTTTTAAGTTCTTCTGCTCCGGCAACTTCATTTAGATGCATCAATTCATCATATTTCTGCTCATAAAAACCTTTAGTTTCTCGCTCCTAATAGACCTATCTTTCAATCCCCGCAGCAAGCGCCGATTTCCGCACTTCATCACTCACTTGTTGTCTACTGAATTGATACTAGTCTTCTGGAATTATATTAGGATTTTTAAAAGGTTGCTCTATTAATAATTTATTATAATGTTCCAAATAATATTTAGCAACACATTTATAATTTCTATTTTCTTCAAAATAATGATATAAATGCTGTTCTTGATATCCTTTAAATCCTAAAAAACCAAAATAATCTGCTAATTGCGAGTGTGTCATAAGTCCCTCTATCATTCTCTGTGCTATCTGACCCTATATCTCTACCGTTGTCATAGATAGTACCTCCAATTTTTTAAATTAAAGCTTTTCTCCCACAATAGCAACATTAGTTACACTAGATGCGGTTCCAGTTAATACAAAGGTTAAGTTACTAGAGCTATCTCCGCAAGGACAATATTCTCTAATAAGAGCAGAAATAGAAAGGTTGATTATATCATTTGCGGCGGTCGCTGTCTCTGAAGCTGTAGCTCCGGGAACTTCAATTCCATCCTTAAACATTGTTACAGTTACATTTCCAGCGGCGGTTGGTGCTATTACAAAGCTAGCATCAATATCATAGTATCCGCATCCGTTAGTATTAATAGCAGTTCCAGAAAGCATAAGGTTACAACCAAATCTTCTTATAACCGTTCCTGGATTAATTAAACCATTTACCGCAACATTTTGTGCAGTATTATTAGCAATATAAATAGCTGATTTACTCATTTTTTAAATCCTCCTTAAAATAAAAAATTGGGGAGCGACGTCCGCTCCCCATAATTCCTCGTCAATTAGGACGTCCAACCAGATCAAATATTCCCGCATCCGCAACCTGTGTTAAAACAAGGTGAAGGGACAGCATAGAAAGTGTTGTTAGGATAACGCACTACAGAAGCTAACTGATTCTGTAATTCAAGTTGATTTACTTTATCCTGAAGTTCTGAAATTCTATTTCCCTGAATAGCGTCAAGAATTTTCTGTGTCTGTGCAGTTGTATTTGCATTAATAGAAGCAGTATTCATAGCTGCTTCGTAACGGTTCTGAGCTATACCAGCGTTGATTCCAGCTCCAACTTCGCTGATCAACATCTTGGTACCGCAGCAACACTCATTCTGGTTCGCAATACCTTGCTGTACGGCAGCAGCTACTCCAAAGACATCTCTATCAAGTTCGCTGTATTTATCACCAACATAGCTAATTACATCATGGTATACCTGATTAGTAGCGGCAACACTCTGCGCAGTACCACTATTAACAGCAGCTAAAATATCTCTTTGGTTAGCCATAGAGTTCTGATTGTCAAAACCGCGTTGTACTTCATTAGAAGTAGCTAAATTCTCATAACCAATAGCATTAGCAAAGCTATTATTGCCCCAGCCACCTAAACCGCCATTAGCGAGAATTAACAATGCGAAAATCCAAAAGAAAGACATTTCTCCCCATCCGCCATTTCCGCCATTTAATAAAGCTACATCACTTGCACTAAGTCCTTCTGTCATAATTGACCTCCTAATCTTCTTTACTTTTGTTGTAAAGTATTAATTAATTGATCTGGGTCTATTCCGTTTTGCTGGGCGTAATTATAAAAGAATTGCTTAGGAGACATTCCGCTAGATTTAAATAGCTGAAGTACATTATTTAATTTTGGATTACTTTGAATCATACTCTGAATAAGAGTTTGAGGATTTTGAGAATTTAAAAGATTTTTAAGATTGTTTATTTGTTGTCCCGATAATGGTAACTTTTGATTTTGCGGGAGCTGGGTTTGAGATCCCTGAGCTGGTCCCCGCAGCTGTTGAAACAGACTGTTCATCAGCAATTATCTCCTTTATCAATTTACTTAATTCGTCCTTTCTAACAAAAGCAGAAAGATCCAAATCTTGATTTACTGTTGCTGGGGAAGTTGATACTTCCTCTGTATAATTGAATATCCTTAAATTAGACATTCCTATATTATCACTTACTTTAATATACATCTTACCTTCCGCTTCTGAATCCAATAAAATTGCCATACTGCTAGGATTTAATTGGTATGCCTTGGCGCCTTCAATACCTTGTACCTAGACAATATTATTCGTTGATGTACTTACACCCGCGGGCGATGAATTAAAATAAGGATTATACACATTTCGATTGGGTACAAAATTCCCATATTGTTGATTATTAACCATAAACACTCCATTCTCTTGGAAAAAATGAGATATAAAAAGAATTAAAAAATAAGAATAAGAAATAAAGCTTCAAAAGAAAAGAAGCAAAGATTAATTTTCTTATGTTACTAATTTACTAGAGATATACTTTTATATCTCTGTCCAAGTATTTAACCAAATTCAAAACCATCTTCTGTAGTAATTACTTGTGGTTCTTTAATAGTTCCACCTACAGCAGAAAAGCCAATACAAATAGCATCTGCTATATCATCATTTACTGTAAGACCAAATTGCGACTTTACAAATGCGATGTCTTTAGACTTGAGACTCTCACGCCTAATTCCCGCGCCAGTTTTAATACCACACGCTTTCCGCTAGTGACTAGCAACAACAAAAGTAGGAGTAAGTTTAAACTTATTAAGAGTATGGCATACAAAACCTTGTAAATACATTAATGCTTTAAACACAGTTTGATTGTTTTTAACATCATCCGGCAATACTTCTTCAATAATAACTTTATCTATCTTTTCTGTTGTTAATATAGCGGAAATGCCTTCTACCATTTTATCAATGCGGGTATATAGGTTTGTGCTCGCAGATGTAATACAATCATATTTAACTAACTCTTGATTCTCAAAAATAGCCTATCCACTGCTTTTAGTAGATAAATCCAACGCTAAAACTCTCATTACATAAAAATCCTCCTAGATTCTTTCTACCTCTATTATAACAAAAAATTTTTATCTTGTCAAGAGAATTTTAACAGGTTATCTAAAATTTTTTTAGGGAAAATATTAAAGAACAAATTTTTAATACAAAATTCAGTAAGCTAGAATGCTTTAGAGTTGTCCGAATTTTGTATACAATTCACATATTAAGAATAAAGGAAATTGTATGTAAAAATTCATACAATTTCCTTTCTCTGATACTATATATGAAAAACACTTACATTAAATTTTAATGCTTTGTCCTAAGTTGTTAAAAAATTTTTAAGGAGCAGGTTTCCGCCCTTTATAAAATTTTTGTAAATTTTTAGCTTTCAAAATATCCACAAAATAGACAAAGTTATTCATAAATAACCAATTTTTTATAATTATCCACAAAATTTTCCACAATCATGAAAATTTAAACAAAAGTATAAAAAGAATATCATTTGAAATTTTATAAGAAATATAATATAATATAAATATAAAAGAAATTCAAAAGATATTCTTTCTTTTACTCTTGTCTTAATTCTAATTTAAGAATAAAAAACTAAGTTTCATTATCTGGCGTTCTGCTTCAATGAAACTTAGTTTTTTTATTAAGATGTATAAGGACTTGGTCCTAAAAGATTACTTACTTTGATAATTATTTCTATTGCATACTCAAAGGGTTCTTCTTCTAAGTTAAGTTGAGCATTATTACCTTGTATAGATATGTTTTCAATTTTAACAGGATAAAAACTATAACCATCTGTAGAATAAACATCAATAAGACTATTTACACTTATTCTAGGATCTGAAAAAGTCATGGAAGTAGGTGTATTCTAATCTATTTCTTTTCTCAAAGCAAAAATTCCATTATTATCATATTGCATTACATGAGCATAATAATGATCTTGGTAATCTTTATAAAAACCAGATAATATCATTCTTCCATTTCTAGGTAATCTAACACGAGTACAATCAATCCAATTAGTTCCCGCACTATTTAAAATTTGTAATTGAATATGATATGTTGTTTCATTTACAGTTGAAAGGATGGCACAAGTTATAGGTTCAAGACCGCTGCTACCATCTGCATCAATGTCTGTAGTATCTGCTGTAAGATAGATAGTATCAAAAGCTTTTAAACTAGAAGGGTCTATTTTTAAATTGGTATTTATTAAATAGGATGCACGATCGACGATTCCTGTTATTTTACCATAATAATTTTGTGGAAGATTTAAATTATATGTATCTATTGGTAATAATTCATATTGCTCTTCACCACTAGATGCATAATATTTATTACCATCTGTCTATATATTATTTCCAGTATAAGGAATTTTTCCTAAATAAGTGAATTTTGAATTTTCTATATCTATAATATAATGCCCATTACTAATTATACCATATTCTGAACAATAAAAATATTTTCCATCTGTCCATACATACTGTCCATCAAAAGAGGAGCTACCATCCCAAGTTTTTTCAATCTAAGTAGATGTATCAATATTTAATTCATAACTAATACTAGAATTATTATAATAAATATGATTTTTAGCTAACCATACTGAATTACCAAGAAAATTAGTTAATCCATTCTATGTTTTTTCAGACTAAGTAGAGGTTTCTAAATCTAATTCATATTGTGTATTTCCATTGGAATAATAAACTGCTCCACTATTTGTCATCTATATATCATGTCCATAAAAATCAGTTAAACCAGACTAAGTTTTTTCAGACTAGGTAGAAGTTTCTTCGTTTAATTCATATTGACTAGTACCATTAGAATAATAAGCTTTTCCATTTGCAACCTAAATATTTGATCCAGAAAAATCTGTTAAACCATTCTAGGTTTTATTACTCCAAGTTGAAGTACTTTTATCAAATATATAATTATTTCCTTGATTTGAATAATAAATATTATTTTTAAGTTTCTATATAGAATATCCATAAATATTATTATATCCTGTATTCTATGAGATTGGCACTCCAGTTTTTAATGCACAATTCTCCATCTCTTTTTTCAAAACAATTTGAGTATCAGAAACCACATCGTAACCTGTATTTTCAAGTCTTTCAGAAAATTCTTCCTGTGTAATAAAAGTACTTTGACCACCATTTGCCCAAGATATTCTTGCATATCCACTTCCAGCTTTAGCCGTAAGGGGAGTAGGGATAGAATTATAAGTTAAAACAGACATTGTTTTAGTAGCAGTTTCAGAAGATGCTTGAACATTATATCCATACATACAAGCATCTGTTAATACAGAGGTATTAAGATAACCACTACCGCCACCAGCTCCAGCATTATTAGTAGAAGCGCCACCGCCATACTAGCCACCGCCGCCACCAGAGCCACCCCAAAGGTCTCCATTATCTGTACTTGCTCCTTGACCAAAAGAACCTGTAGACTGTGTGCTATAATTTTCTGTTGCTCCACCGGCAGATTGTGTACCACCAGAACCAGTATGTGAATTTTCATCTCCAGTTGTAGAGCCAGCAAATAATCCATGACCACCAATGTAGCCGCCGCCAGAACCACCATCTCCTTGATCAGTTCCAGCATAATTACCAGCACCGCCACCACCACCGGCAACTATTATAACTGCGGTTTGATTTGATGCGAGATCAACTAATTCTCCAGTAGCAGTAGCTATATGAGTTGCTCCACCGCCATTGCCTCTCATATCTCCAAAATATGCAAGACCACCACCATTATATGCGGCGGGATCTGAAGAAGAATTACTTCCCTCTCCACCTACACAGATATAAATAGTATCATCTTGATTTAAATTCATTTTACCAACAGAATATCCACCATATCCACCGTGTACTCCACCAAAAGGTGTTCCACCTTGACCACCCTATACTTCAAGAGTATAAGTTCCTGTTTCTGGAGCAGTAAAAGTTTGTATTGCGCCGGTATAAGCATAATCTCTAGTAGTTACACTACTGCCCCCACCACCACCAATAGCAGTTAATGTACCATTTTCATCTATAGTAATAGTAGTCCCATCTGGTTTCACTAAACCTACTTGTTCATCTGTAGCAACAGGTAAATCTTCTTCTGTTAAAAGTTGATTAGATGAACTTGCGCTGGAAGGAATTATATCTTCATAATCATCTATTTTGTCTTTAACTGAATTATTGTTATCATAAACAATATTCTGAGCTAAAGCACCAATATCATATGAAACATCTGCGCCTTGACTGTCAACTATTTTTATTTTTTTAACAGTAGCCATTTATATTCTCCTTTCTATCCTATTTATTAAAGAAAAATAATTTTTTTCCTTTTATAATAAATATTAAAAATATAATCAATAAATTAATTTATTTTGTCCTTTAATAATAGATAATAAAAAAATCCTATCTACAACAAAAGTAGATAGGATTTTTATAAAAATAATTATTGCTCTAAAATTTCTCCAGAAACAACAAATTGCGGTTTTCGAGTATTTATACTTCTAGCATTATTTCCAAAAATAGCATAAGTTATATCTCCATAATTAACTACTCTATGAACAAAAGTAGATGACCTTATTTCAATATAAATACCTTCAAAAGTTTCTGCGGGAAAAGCTTCTCCAAATACAGGTTCAAAATGTGATCTTGAACTATTACTTAATAAACTATATATTTTAGTATCAGAATATGTACCATCTGGTAAAATAATTCTATAAGTTTCACTACCGTCCTAATTTAAAAGTTCAGTAGTAATAATACCTTTTGCAGTAAAAATAATTGGTGAAAATTCAACTCCTCTTTCTGATGAAGCTTCAATAGCTTTTGTAGTTGAATTAAAGCTATAAACATCATAAAAATTAACTTCTTCATTTGAAAGACCAAGTTCTTGTGTAGATAAAAGCTCTCCTGTTTCAATATTAATAACTTCAGCAAAAGCAGTTAATATTGCTTCATAAATATTTTTATCAGAATTAAAACATATCCCTAAATTAGGATAAAAAGTAACATTCCTTAACATAGGAATACTTTTTCCACTTGCTAATTCAACTACATTATTAGCACCATTTCTAAAATTTATTATATTATCTCCAGAAGATACATTTTCAGCGGTCTAACCATCTCCCATTATATCAGCCATATTTTGTAAAGAAGATAAAGATATAAATGCTAAAAGGCTATCTGGAAAAGCAGCATCATAATGATCTTCAGTAATTGTAATACTTGTTTCTTCTGGAAGCATAGAGTAAGCCATTTTTTCCATTATTCTTCACCTCCCACATAAGACTTAACAAAAAAGATATTCTTAGTGGTATCTACCCCAGCACCACCACTAAGAGCTATATATCTTTGTTTTGTTGAATCCTAACGATATAATTTATTATTAGATAAATCAATATAAAGAATATGATATCCACCAACAGTAGGAAATAAATCATAGCTATCATATTCTGCTACATTATCTATTCCTTGATTTGGAGGTAATTGTGCGGAAGGTACTTTTCCATTTTCATCTAGAGTTGCGACCCCATTGGCCGCTCCCGCATCTCTAAAAGCTGCTGATTTTAAGCTATCCAATCTATCTTGAACATTTGCGCCATTATAATCAACATTATTTGCGGAAGCTCCAATATTATAGGTTGCAACTACATTATTTTTATCTTTTACAGATATATTTTTTATAGTTGCCATATCCTTTGACCTCCGAAGGTATTATTAGGCTATACGAATAAGTTGGCATTGTGCAGCTATAGCATTATTTACAACAATACTTATACTTCCATAAGATTGACCAGTTACTGTTACTACTGCATTATTTGTTTCTTCTACTATTTCTACTACATGAGCCCCAGCTTTATCACGAGTAATAAAATAAACTGCTCTATCATAATATTCATTACTAGCAGTAGTAGTTTCCGTAGCATTTACAAAAAGTAAATACATACCACCTTTTGCTAATTCTATAAGACTTGGAGAAAATATTGATCCTGAATCATTATTTATATCAAAATAAAGCCCATTAGTTCCATCAAGATTGGTACTACTAGGTTGAAGATCAACTGGAGCTTCTGTTTGAATAGTAAATCTAGTACCATCCATTGTTGAATCACCAAACTTACGATGTGACATATTCATAATACCAAAAGCAGCATTTCCATTTAAAATTGCTTGGGATGAGGATGTTCCTTTTCCTTGAGCAAAAGAGCAATCGCCATTTGCTTTTGTGTACTCACCTCCAGCATGAGAATAAGATCCAATAGCAGTTGTATGTCCTCCTTCTGAATGAGAACCCTAACCTTCTGCGCGAGTTAAAACTCCTTCTGCATGAGCAGCTTCAGCATTTTCTGCTACAGTAGAAGTATTTTCTGCGTGTCCAAATCTTGCCAGAGCAAAAGCTTCTCCTTCTGCATGAGAACAATCTCCACTAGCTGTAGACTGCTACCCTTCAGCGTGAGAGTAGAGCCCAGTTACTTTAGTCTGATACCCCTCAGCATGAGAAGCATATCCTTCTGCTTGAGTATCTTTTCCTTCTGCGTGGCAACAATATCCACCAGCTATAGTGTCACCACCTTCTGCCGTAGATTTTTCTCCTACAGGGTTTCCGGATTTTGCACCAGCTCTCACATAACCACTAGTATTTCCAGTTCCACCATGCGCAATAGCAATAACTCCATTTTGATCTGGATCATCATAATCCACTTTCTTCATATCTCCATTTTCAACAGGAGTCCAACCACCGCCCGGCGCTTGAACTTGAAGTTTATTGTCTATATATCTTAATCCATGAACACCGGTACTATTTGCAATAATAGTATTCTTATGTATATTATTTTGCTGCAATTCTTTATGAACGCTACCCTCAACAGTCTCAGCATTAGGTGAATAAGTTACATTTCTAGAATCCGCACCTAACTGATAAGGAACATCCACACCCTGTTCATTCTTTAAATAAATTGTATCAACAGCCATTCCCTTTTCCTCCTTGATTATCCATTGTTATCATTATTTTTAAGAACTACTTCAATAATATGTTGAATACCAGCTTTATCACTCTACTCTTTTATTTCTTTAGTAGAGATTTTAATTTCTTGTCCATTTGTATCAACATAATATAAAATATCTTCTTCAGTAATATAAACAGGTAAGAATACTAAATGCTCATTCTCTGTATCCTAGTATAAAATATCACTAACCTGTTCTTGATATAAACCATTTTCCTCTACTTTAAAATTAAGGTCATTAATATATAATCCTGTTCCATCTACTCTAGGATTTGATTTTCCAGAAAAAGAACTAGTATCATATGAACTATCTAATAAAGTAAATTGTAATGTATCTCCGCTATAATCTATAGCAACATTTCCGCCATCTGTAGCAGAGCTATATGTTTTAGTAACTAATTTATAAAAATCACTTAATTGGTCTGCAGAACGAAATTCAGTAGTTTTTATTGTTGAGTGTTCTTCTGCATCCTTTGAAATTTCAATAATTTTGTTTACACCAATTAATAAATCTTCTTCAAAATTATTGCTACCAGAAGCTCTCGAAGGACTAATAAATCTAATATCAGTACCTATGGGATAATGCTTATATGAGCCAGAACCTATATTTTTTCGCAATTCTGTAACAACTGCGGAAGTCTGTTTACCCATTTCTTTTACCTCCTTTTAGCTCATTTATCTATATTAATATAATTTTTTCTTTAATACAACAAAAGGAAATTGACCTATGAGATTAATACTCATAGGTCAATTTACATTATTCATCTTGTAATATTGGTCCACACCAAGTAATTTGTTGTGCAAAGCCCCAAATATCACCTTCACCTTGTTGAGTAGGTTGAGTTTCAGAAATAATGAAAGAATTTCCTCCGCCCCCACCAAATCTACCTACAAAATGCCAAATTTTAGGATTTGATAAATAATCATATGCCTATATTTGTTGACTTTCTCCGCCATCATCATAAGTAACAACCTAGCCTTTATATCCAGGATCTCCACCTAATTCTTCAGGACTAACTCTTGCAAGAATAGTACCATCCGCTTGTAAGGTTCCTAATATATTTAAATCGTCTACTTCAGTCATAATTGGAGAAGTTCCGGGCTTACCAACTACATGACCTAAATCAACAAAAATATCTCCACTCTATTCCGCGATTAAGTTACCATCGTTATTAATAACTAAATTATTAATAGTATTAAAAGGGCCACCATCGTCCCACTCGGAGGTACCAGTACTACTCTCATCATAGTTAGTTAATAAAACGCTTATATGCCAATCTGTTCCATTAAAAAACTGAGTATATTTAGGCACATCATTTTCTAACCATTTAATATAAGGATGTTGTGCGTTTATTGTAATTTCATAATCTACTACTGTAATCGGCGTTTCCGCATCTAAAGTTCTCTCATAAGAAGACTCTACGGGAGTACCAGTGCTATCTACCGCACCATAAACTTTAGTACCATTTTTTAATTTAGTAGGCATTAAAGAAGCTTGAGTAATAGAATCACCCTTTATACCCTTTGGTACAGATAATTCATATTTTTTATAGAAAGGGTGAGTTTCAGCAAGTTCTCCAGTAATATCTTCAACTAAATTCTCTGGCAAATTATAAGGGTCAATAACAGCTGAAACCTAATCCTCTACAAGATAAGGAAACTGAAAACCAATGAAATATTTTTCTATATTTCCATTATCATCTCTCACATTTTCCTAACAATATTTAATTCCTGTAGCATCTGCTCCAGAAACAAGCTCTGCACTAGTCCACTCTCCTTTTGTAGGAAGTGAATCTTTATAATTTCCAATTTCTATATCTTTAATAGAACCTTGTGGACCAACTATCTGACCTATATATTCAGCACCACCGCCAGGATTTTCTACATCTCCAGTCCATTCTACAGACTAGTTCATTCCTCTTCTATAAACTCTACCATTATCTACACTGCTAGGGGCATCAATTATAACATACTCACCATAATTAACTATATTAGTAGTCGCTCCACCCTGATTAAAGCATTGAACCATACCTTTTGCAGTTTCAACAGGAAGTGTAGCAGTTCCTCCGCCAACTATATTAACAGTATCGCCATTTAAAGTAGTTAATTTCTAACCATATAAATCTTTATTATCATCATTTTTTTCAACGAAACTGTTATTTTCATAAATATAAAGCTCTTCTCCACTTTCTCTTGAAATTGCATATTCACGTTTTTTATAAACAGTAATATTGGTTGGTAAATTAACAGCATCAAAACGCTTTACAATTACAAAAGAAGCTCCTTGACGACCGCCATAAAAACTTTCCTAAGCCATTTTATTTTATCCTCCTTTAACTCATGTTCGTGCATATAAATAATCTAAAGTAAAATTACTTATTACTCTTGTTTTAGATGCTTCTAAAAAAGATGCAGATTGAATATCTGGAGATAACATCCACTCAGTAAGCCAAGTACCAACAGGTACTTGCATCCCAACAATAGAGAAGAAATTAATAGGAACAATCCCATCTCTAAGCTCAAATATTCCAGAGCGGGGAACATGTATTTCTTCCCCATTTATACACATAGTCAAACCAGGATGTGACTGAACACCTATTTTAGCAAGATTCTCTATCCCAGTCACCGGACTTACTGCAGTACGTATTTGATTTTCAATGATACTTAATTCTATATAACCAATAATAGGAGTTCGACCAATTACAATCCCTCGTTCATCTGTATAATTTAAATCCGGTTGACCTCTTTGTAATTCAAACATTATACCATTAAAATTTTCTAATGGAGTAAATACACATTCAACATCTACAAAATTAGTAATAGAATCTACTACTTCAGTATTTACTATCTCTGCAATATCTATTGTTTTTAAATATTGCGATAAAACAATTTTATTATTTTCTACTTGAATTAATCTAATATAAAAAGTTTGTAAACTATCTAATCTTTTTATTTTTGCATGAAAACAATATTTAGTGCCAGGCTTTAATTTTCCGTCCTCGCCTCCTCTTTGCGTATGAGCATTGGTTAAATTTAACTAAGGATTAGAAAAAGAAAAGCCAAGTCCTCCCGTTACATTATTATCTGAATTGGTAATTACATCTGCACTACCTCCAACAATAGGATTAGCAAATGATTCATCATCGCTTCCTCCGCCGTGGTAATTCTATTGACCTACATAATAATCCATAATCTACCTCCTTTAAATTATTAAATTCTTTCAAAAGCTCTAGTTGCGGAAATACTCATAGCACCTCCCGCATCAAGCGGCAATGAAATGTTTTTAATAATATAATCTCCGTGTATTCCTGATTTTTGATCATCTACTGTTATTCTTGTGTTTGGCTCTAAATAATAAATCGGAATACTTTGTATTGAAATACTTTCCGCATAATTAGTATATTGATAAAGTAAATCTCTTGAAATTTCTTGAGCTGTGTATCCCATTGTTCCTATTGTCACTTTAGAATAAATATTTCCATTGACATTTGCATAAGGCTGTCCTTCCATTTCACATCTTGTTATTATTTCATCTTGTTCTTCTATTGAAGAAGATATATCAATTAAAATAACATTAGGAACTTCCATATTATATAATTTCTTAATATTATCTTTTTGATAAGAATAAATTTTTTGACCAATAGTATCAACAGAGCAATCAAATAACTCATTTATTGGTTCAAGATAATCTATAAAATATTTTAAAGCATTTGGATTCGCTATCATGTCTGCTTTAAAAGCTTTTTCACGAAAATCATATATAGAATCAAATAAATCAAGTAGTTCTTGCTGATATACATCTGGTCTAATTTGCGCCGCCCACGATTCAAGTCCTTGAAGATATAATTCAGCTCTCTAATCTTCAGGTGTATATTCAACAAAAGAAGAATCATTACTTGTAGCAAGGCGGAGACCACCTGTAAATTCTCCTTTGTCATTAGTTAAGAATACTACTTTACGAGTAGGATAATCATAACGAATAATACGTTTATTATTTCCTTCTCCATCGTATACGGGGACATCTTTTACAGGTTTATTCTTTATAGCTAAATGATAATGAATAGCATAATTATCTGATGCTTTTCCCTATATATGAAAATCATTCTTTAAATTATTGTAATTAGGACTATTAGTATATGCGGTAATTAATCCAGAACCCTCATTGAAAGTGTAAACTGAACGACCATTATGATGAAAGTCCACCGCATAATTTAAATCATCTAAAATACAAAGTCCATATTCTGTTACTTTTATATCTTCTTTCTTTTTATTATCTATACGCTTAGTGTCTACCGCGTTATAAGAAACATTCAAATAATTTTTAATTTCTTGAAATATAAAGTTTCCATTTACATCATAAAAATATTCAAAATTACCTAAATTGTTTTTAACTTTATCTAATATTGTGCATACATTATCACCAATATTAGAAATTAGTTCTCCATTGCCGCCACCTAAATCTGCATAGGTGAAAGGCGTATAAACATAACCAACATCCTCATTATAATGAAATTCTCTCCAATTTCCTGAGGTAATTTCTTGTTCATCTAAAGTATATATACTAGTATCTGGATTATAATATAAAGTATTTTCTCCAGTGTATCTTACTAATTGTTTAATTTCCAAAGGAATATCATTAATAAAAATTCGTTCTAATGCTTCTCCGCCAAAATTACAAACAAGAGTCTGAATAATATCATAAAAGGTTTGTTTTACTTCTACTCGTGTACCTATTAAATCTTTACTAGAATTAAACTAACCTGCACCAGGCTTCTAACTTTGATATTTTTCCTCTCCTGCGGCATCTATATAACTATACACTATATATTCTTTAGGTTCTAAAGAATACTTTTTTATATGCTCTTCTGGAGTTAAGTGATTGTCACATTTTATTTCTCCTATGATTTGATCATAAGCATGAAAAGTAACAGAAGTAGGTAAGTTGCCTCCGCATTCTCCATTTAATAAACACATTTTATCTTTGCAACTTAAACTAATAGTACATCCTCCCGCACTATGACTGATATTAGGTTGCACTATTACAAAGATACCGAGCGGAAACCAGATAATCTCTTCTTGACTTTCGTCTATATCATTCTTTATTCCTTCAAAAATTCTAATTTTTTTATTTATAGATAATAAATTATCTACATTTGTTAAATCATTTTCAGCATCTTCCGCAACTAAATTTATTGAACAAGTCCTTCTCATAGAAGAATTGCCATCTATATTGATAGAGGAGCCAGGTAATACCCGCCCCTCTATCGCCTCAACAGGTTGTTCTTCTTTGTTTAAAACTTCTATTTTTACCTAATAAAATCTATTATTTTGACTATCTAATTTTTTTAAGAAGGACTCATTTTTTAAATAACTCATATTATTAGTCATCTTTATAGTCCCCCTTTAATAAAGTATAAAAGTAAGTTACATTTACATCAACCTTTTTCTTATTATTCGGGTCTTTAGGAATTATTCTAATTTCTTTAATATCATTTATATCATATAATCTTAACAATCCAGTTTGATTAATAATATGTTTACGACTTTCCTGACTTTCTGAAGTATCATCATCAAGATCTCTAATTTCAAATTCAATGCCAGGATTCGCTTCTATTTCAATTCCATATAATCTATTTAACTCACAAAATGATTTTTCTGAAGTAATATAATATTTAGCATAAATATCACTGTAAATAGACTCACCTTCAGTGTAAGCTTTAAATACTTGTCCTACTCCGCGCAGAGAAGAAAGATTTTCTCTTTTCTTACCTACATATTCTTCTATTGATAAATCATAAAGAAAGTCTATACAAGCATTTATTGTACTAGCACTTTCACCTTCCGCCCCTAAAAGATAAAATCCCTGATCTTCTTTAAAGATAACTCTACTATCAAAATCATATATTCCATTATAAATAGTTATTATTTTTTCAGTATTTGAGTTACCTTGACCTGTAATTTTCATATTATTACCTATTACTAAGTCTCCAGAGGTTGCTCGGACCCTCAGCGGTTTGTCATTTATCGTGATTCGAATTTGATATACCTTTTGGATTTTTTTGATGAAACCGGCGACTTCCTCACTTCCGCTAGAATATTTATTATAAATCATTTTAATAATATTATCATTAGGAGTGAAGTCACCATAAAGTTGACCAATTTTTGTTTCATAAACAGCAAAATCCTCTTCCGGCTCTCCTACTTCATAAAAACCAAACTTTAAATAATTTTCCATTGTAGGTTCTGCAATTTCATTTGCATTAGAAGTAAAAGAATAAATCATCCTATTTAAAGTTTGATTAGGAGTAAAATTAATATCCATTAATCTTACTACAATATTATCTTCAGTAGGAGATTTAAATAATTTAGGTTTACCATCTTTTAAAAATTTAATTACTTCTTTTCTAAAATCTTTTTCCTAGTTAAAATCATAATCAGGAAATATCTCAATATCGCTACTTCCAGAATTTATCTAGTGCTTATGATATCCAGCATTATCTCCATAAACGCTATCTTTTGAACAAAATATTTTTGCATCATCCATTTGAAAAGAAATCAATCCCGCCAAAGGGAAAATCTTATATTCTGTTACTGCATTTCTTGTAATAGTAGGATGTTTACTACCAATCGGTTCTACTTTAGACTCAACTTGCTGAATTTTAAAACTTTGCATTGTATTATCAAATTTAAGTTTTAATTGCTTCCCGCCTTCGCCTAAAAGATAACTATATTGAAAACTTCTTGAAACAGGAGTTTCCATTGAGTGCATCAATGATCTATTCCCATTTCTATCTATCTCTTGTACAGCATATAAATAATAAACCCCGCTATTAATTGTATAATCATAATAAATAGGAAGTTCATCTATCTTTTGTTGTTTTATAGGTATGATTTTTATATCAACCCAATCTTGAAAATTACTAGTTTCATCAGTTCTTCGTATGCAATAATTACCAGAACGAAATTTAGGTTCTAAATCTACTAATTTTAAAGCCATTCTGCCTTCTTCTTCATCTTCATAAACAGAAGAAATCATAGTCGCAGAATATGAATCTCCTCTAGAATTTTGGTTTGTAAAATTAGGAGATAACTCTGTAGTAGAATGTTGATGTGTATTTCCCGATATCTATTCTGCAGTTCGCACTACAATCTGCGGGGCCTGGCTTTGCGCCCAAGATATCTCAAAAATATCTTTCCAAGTATTCTTGTATCCATTTATAGTTTCATAAGTAAAAATTATTTTATACTGTCTACTATCTTTAAATTCTTTTTTAATAAAATAATAAAACTCATTTCCATTCTGATACTGGTCTGCATATAGAAACCCGCTATCTTCTATTAATTCATCTAAATCTTCAGAACCTTGATAATTATACACTTGAACTCTATAAGAATATAATTTTTCACTGGGATCTGCGCAAGTCATTCTACCACCAAAAGCAATAGTAGAATCATAATAAGTATGCATGATTTCAAAATCAGTATTAGCTTCATCTAATTTAGGATAATTAAAAGGATTTCCTATTTTAAGATCAACTTTTCCAATAGCTTTTACTACACAAACAGTAGACCATTCAGAAAAACTACTAGCATTATCATTTAACCATTGCTCTTGTTTTATTTCTGGATCATATTTAACTTGAGAAAGTCTTATTTGAATCTTGTAAATCTAACCAGAAGTCCAACCATTTCTAATATCCTTATTAGTTAAAGAAAAATGATATAATCCATCACTTTCTTTTGCTGGTTCTTCATTTATAATAATTATTCTTCCATTACTTCGATATATTCCATCTGAATCAACTGGATTTATAACTGTCATTCCATTTCCTTGCTTTGCTATAGAAACTTGAATTCCTTCTATATCTACTAGACCATTAAATTTAGATAAAGAAAAACAAACATCGCAAGTACCGCTGCTCTCACTCCCTATAAAAGCAGGCATATAACTATCTATAACAGGAGCATATAAAACTTTACTAGCCATCTTTTACCTCCTTTTATCTCTATAATTGTTATTCCTTTTTTGTTAAAGGACTCTTCTTCGGCAATCTTTTTAATTCATCTATTAAAGTATGAACATATGAATTACCACCTTCATCTTTATAATCTTCATAACGCTGTAAGATAGAATCTAAACTATAATCATCTATCCAACCTTTTTCTTCAGTAAAATAATGGTATTCTCTAACAATAAACTGTCGAATATCATTTCTATCTGACACTGTTAAACGGTCTACTCTATTAGATAATTGTTCAATAGAATTAGATAAAACATCTAATTTATCATTTACTGAATTATATAAATTTATTGTTTCTTCTCTCTGATTCTTACATTCCTCATAATGTTTTATGAGTTCTTCATCTTTAGTAAGAATTTGATGGTCTTTATTAAATTTTTCTTTATATTTATTTTTAAAAAAATCTATTAGCTCCCAAAAAGCTTTTATTGCAACCATAAGAACTATTATAAAAGTTATAATTTGTAAGGGAGTAAATATAGTAAATAAATCTAACATTATAGGCATCCTCCTTTTATATAGAAAAGAGTACTTCTCTTATCTCTATATATAAGAAACAAAAGAAAGAAATGAATGTCTTTGGACCAAAAAAAATAAGCGGAAGATATTTAATCTTCCGCTTATTATTAGGCTTCTTCATCAATGCCTAAAATTTGTTTTATAATTTCCATTACTTTATCATAACCAACTGTTGCGCCTACCCAAATAATTGGAGCAAGTAAAACAAGAGCGACAATAGCAGGGGTTGTAAATGCAATATCCATTAAAAGATATGCGGCGACCCCTCCGCCCCAGCCCACAACTGCGGACACGATAGCCGCTAATAAAGTAGGTTTTGTGTTATTAAAAGCTTTCTTGATTGCTTCAGTAACTAAAGAACTTACTAAAGATAAAATTGTAACTAATGTGATAAATAAATTAACTGTCATTTTCTTTTGTCTCCTTTTTATCTTTTATTAAAAGACCTGTTTTTACGCGGCGTAGAGTGTCCTCTACGTCGCGATACAGATCCTTAGTCACGAATAAGATTGCCTCAAGCGGGAGCCCGCTTTCGTTACATACATCGAGTAATTTTTGTTTTAATTCTTCCATATCCTTTTATCTCCTTTTTTATTATAACTAACCCAAATAATTAATAGTGACACCATTAATAGTTGTTGAAAATCTTCCTATTCTATGATCTCCAATGGTAAAAACACCTAATTCTGCTCCTGAACCTGGATCATCAGAAATTGCCATTCTTTTAACTAATAATGCAGAACCTTGAAATTTAGTACTCTCAATAATTCCTTCTATATCAACACGATCTGCTTTTAAAGTTCCAGTTGTAATTCTATCAGCGTTTAATTCTACTGTTGTTATTTTATTAGCAGCAATCTCTTCAATAAATGGAGTAATTTTTTGGCTACCTACTCTAGTAGTATCTTCATTCATTCTTAATCCCGCTTCAGTTCCATTACTTCCAAATGTAGTACCGCCACCTGTAAATCCAAAAGATTCATTTGAAAAAGCCTATGTTCCACTAGTTCCAGCACTTCCACCAAATGAGTAGCTAATATTACCTGATTCATCTCGACTCTAACTATTTTTGCCATCATTTATTGTAAAAATATTATTGCAAGTTATATTATTAAAATAAGCATCTCCAGTACTATTAATTTTCTATCCCGTTTTTTCATCTGCATTATAATTTCCTTCAATAGAACCAGAAGACATAATTTTGATATTTCCAGAAAATAAACCATTGCTCTTAATATCCTAACCACCTATTTTCCCTTCAGTAGAAGCTTCTATATATTTAGCGTATATTTCTCCATATTTATTAATATTTAACTTAGATCCTATTGATAATCCATCATTAGATAAATAAAAACCATCAGTAGTACTACTTAATTGGTCATGATTATTAGAATATATACCAAAAGAAGTATATGCGGGAGTAGATCCACTTTCTTCATGACGTGTTCCAGAATCAATATATAATTTATTTTTATTTAAAGTAGTATCTGTAATATTCTAACCTGCAATACTACCACCACCTTTAGCCGTTAAATAACCATCTGCATTAACACTAAAATTACCATTTCCAAATCTAATTTCAGGAGTAGTTAAATCTATAATCATACCTTCTCCAGACTCGTTAATTTTAGAATAATTTTTTGGTTTTCCAGTATCATCAAATTCTTGCTAAAAAGTAGAACTATAAATTAATCCTTTATCTGTATTAGGATCTATTATAATCTGACCGCCACCAGCTTTACCCATTATAGCAGAACCGTCTTCTGCATTTAAGAAATAGGTCTGCTGTCCATTATGCTAACCGAAAAGTCCTACTTGAGTAGTCCTTCCAGATTGATCTGTCTTATTAATATTGCGGAGACCCATAACTAAACCTGTAAATAAATTATCTTTATTTTTAATTCCAGCACCAACTTGAGGAGCAAGTAAATATTGAGGAGTATCTGAATCATCAATACTTAATTTACTTCCATCCTAACCAACAATGTTACTCATTTCATATCTATTAAATAACATTAATATAGGGCGAGTGATATCAATCTCCGCAAAATCAAACCATAATAAAACATTTTTATAATCATCAAGCTCATCATTTTTATTATTTATTTCTTTTTGCTTTTGTTCTAATATATCTCCTAAAATTTTCTTATAATACTTTAAAGTTTCTTTATAATCTTTTCCAGATATAATAAAAATTTTCTCAAGCATTTCCACTAATATAACTATATCATTATAATTTGCTATCAGCGGATATACATCTACATAGTAAGTTTTTATTTTTTCTATATATATCTCTGGATCACTTTTCTCTTCAGTAGATAAAATATCTTCTGGGTGAGCCAGCCTAGTAGTTAAAGAAGTATATAATTTTTGATAATTAACTATATCTTGAAAATAACCATATTCTATTAATGCACTAAAGTCTACTATTTTATCTTCTTTATCTTTAACTTCAATTTTACTAATACTCTGTAAAAAATCAGAGATTTTTTTTGTCGCATTAACAAAATTTTTAGGGTCAGTCGTTTTCTTTGAAACAGAAGTCTGTAAAGAAGATAATTTTGAATTAAAATTCTTCTGATAAAGTTCAAAAGCTTTAATTGTATTATTTTTTAAAGTCTTTCCTTTAGTGGTCTGTTCAGCAATAATACTTTCATCTAATTTAATATCAAGCTGTGGAATATGATTTATAATATAATCTGAAACTTCTTCCGCAGTTTTATCACTTATCTGCTATAATAATTCCCTTTCATTAATTAAAGTCTGCAAAATAGTTTTATAATCACTTGTTTTAATTCTTTCTTTTGCAGATAATATATAATTAATTAAAGGTTCTAATGCAGTAAGTACTTCCATTCTTTTTTGTAAGAATAATTTTACTTTATTATCCTTTAAAAGTTTCAAAATCTCCTGAGCCTAATTATTACCTTCTGAATATTTTTCTATCTTTTCATAAAATTCATCAAAAGTAGCCTATTCTTCATTTTCATGTAAATAGCAATTAAGTTGTTGAAATACATCATTTAAATTATCAATTTCTGTTTCAAGTCTGTTCTTTTCACCTATTACATACCCTTTTCTATCTGCATTAGGAGTTAACTCAACTTTAACATAATTTAAACTATCTCCACTATTGAAAATAGTAATAGGAGCAATTTTAGCTGTATTTTCACTTTTACTTCTTATACATATATTTTCTGAACCAGACTAATTAAAATCATAGCCCTCCGCATAACTCTTTTTATCTTCACTTATATCTAAAATATTTTCTACTTTAAAATCATTGGCATTATCAAATTGCGGATTCGTTGAGTCAGATGCATACAGCACTTTAGAGAAACCATCCGCTATATAAGGAATTTTAACTTCCCCTTCTTTAAACGATTTATTATCTCCTAAATATGCAACTTCTACAGGATAATAACAATAAATCTTTTCCTTGCCTTCTCCACCAAAAAGTGTACTAGCTTCTTTTCCTTCTATTGTATTATTTACAGTAATTTCCGCTTGTATTATAGTACAAGAAATAGAATCTTTAGTTAATACTCCGTTAGTAGTAAATTTGCCACTACCACCTACAACCTTTAAAGCAAGAGTATTTTCTTTTGCTGGATTTTTCAGCGAAGTTGCATCAAATAAAGACTAAGCTACACTATATCGGTCTGAATAATCTGTAATATTAATGCCATCACAATAAACTTCTATTCCAAAATCAAGAGTGCCATTAATGTGTTCTAAATAGTTTCCCGCAATGCCGCCTTTGTTTTTATACCAACCTAACTCATTTACATAAGCTAATTGTAATTTACAAAGATTATTATTACTATCTAAATCTTCATAAGATTTCCCATTATAAGTAATAACTCCAGTGTACTTAGAACCATTTGTTCCAGATTCACCCTCTTTAACCATTTTAATATTAGCGACTTGACTAAGCTCGTGGTCTTGAAATTTCACATTTAAAATAATATAATTATCTGTCTTTTTAGGATTATAAACATCACTTATTTTATAACTTAATTCAGGGGAATTGACTCTTTTATATTCTCCTACTGTTTCTCCTTCCACAATAAGTAAAGAGTTTATAGGAACTAACTATTCAATTTTACAATAATTGCGTTCGTTATCTGTTAATTCAACCCCGCCTGGTTTATATACTTTATACTTTAAAGGTAAAATACTTTTAATAGTATATGGATAAGCATAATTTGCAACAAAAGGAGAGTTACCATCCCCATCATATTTATAAAGAACATCTCCATTTAATATGGTAGCAGACTAATCTAATTGCTCTTCAGTAAATATTTTAATTTCCGCCATTCCTAACTGTTGTCTTTCTTGAGCTATTTTATCGTTTATTATTTGAGTGCGATAAAAAATACAACTTATTTCATTACTATCTTCAACAATAGAAACAGGAAATTTAATTTTTTCTTCATAATAATCATCTTGCTGTCTAATTTCAGTTACTTCAAATGCATCGGTTGAAAGCTCTGTTTGTCCATCTGCGGAAATGCGAGTCTACGCTACTTCAAACCTATCTGTACTAGTAATTTCATTCCAAGTTACTTTAGCTATTAATTCTACTGAACCAAGGCTGCTTGGAAAAACATTAGTTTCGGTTGCAGATTTTAATTCACAAGATATTGTATTTAAATTATTTGTTATTACAATCGGATTTGATGGAATAGTAACTTGTTTAATAGGATTAACAAGAATACATTTATATTTCTTATTTGAAATAACTTTTTCTTGCTTTACTATATACGAATATACATTAGTAATATAATCAAAAGTTTCCACTCCATTACTCTGAACTTGAACATTAGTTTTTTCATTTAAACATTTCCAACGTGGACCCGCAACCACACTATAATATGGACTAGAAGCAGTCACAGATGGATCATATTCAAACTAATAACAATTATATCTTTCATCTACTTTACTTGTTTTGCCTTTTATTTTTAATACAGGAGTAAGCTTTTTTTCGCTTGCACTATTGCTTAAAAAGAAATTTCCTGTATCTGAAACAAGAGTCAAGTAGTATCCATCTTTTTGTTCATCCGTTAATTCCTCTATGGTTTTAAAAGAGATATTTTTTATAAAAATATCATCTTTATCATCTTCTCCCTTTTCACTTTTACTGTAAGGGAAATCTTCTACAAATATTTTTAATTTAAAATCTTCTTCAAGATCAAGTTGATAATCTTTTAATAAACTCTATTTAATTGATTGAGAAGACTAATCTAATAATCTATAAGGATTACCTTCAATAGTATGTCTATCTATATTAATTTGAACTATTTTTTCCTAAGCTTCGGGATTATCTTCATAACTATCTCCAGTTCCAGGATCACACAACACCGGTATTTCTAATATGATACCATAATTACCATTTACCTGTTGTTCTGCGGGAAGCTCTGTTTTTATATCTGCAGAAAGCACAAAATTATTTTTCCCGCTTTCTATCTATTTACTTAATAATAATTTAAAATTATCTGATAATGTAGTTGATATTTGTGTTGTTTCATAACTCTATAAACTATATTCGCTAGAAATAGTTTCATCTTTAAAAAGATTGTCACTTATTTCTAAATAATCATCTATAATTTCTTCTTCAACTTTATTTTCTGCGGATTCAACCGCACCAATAATAATTTTAGTTTTAGAAAAATCTCCTTCTGGAATATGGACATATACAATATCTCCAACTGTATAAGAACCAGAAGAGGAGGATGCAGTAAATATATTATCTTTATAATTTACTTTATATAATTGTTGTCCGGCGTCCTCTATTTCTGTAATAGTACATTCTATTGTTACAGGCATATTAGACTTTTTAACACTTCCGGTGCTGATAATAGCTATTGCATCAAGCATACTTTGCTCTAATTTTGAAATTGGCTTATTATCCATTATTGTCTAACCTCCTTTTATATCCTTTATATTAAATATGAAAAAACATAATAAACTATTGATTTTATTTGCCCAAACAAAAGAAGGGGAGAGTGTTAAACTCTCCCCTATTTATCATATAGTATTTTGTGAAATATATTGTGATGCTAAATTAGGTAAGCTAAGAATAGCCTCTCTAATTTCATTTACATCGTTTGCGTTAGGAAACTCTGCGGTAATATTGAAAATATTTGGTGCTATACTTTCTTTTTCTGACGCGGCAAATATATGATTAGAATAAGTCCTATTTAATGCAAACATCATATTAGCTACTGCATTTGCAATGGCATCATTAATAGATCCATTAAGTGAAGTCATATCACGAATTAATTTAATACCAGATAAGAAATTCTCTGTATCATCCGCATTAAGAACAAGCTCTTTTTGGTGAAGAACTGCGAGGCGACCAGAATCATCATTCTACTTACCTGTATAACCACCAGTTCTATAAGCTGGAAATCCCGCATTTTTAGCTATATTCTAAAATCTAAAATTAGAAAGTCCTGCTTCTAACTAAGTTCTTTGATTACTTTGATATAAAGAATGAGCCTCATTAAGACTAAAACCTTTTCCGCCATTGCTTTCTACAGTAATATCAGTACCGTGATGTCCGTCATAAGCAATTATTTTAAATTTATCTGTATTATCATTGGTTGGATTATCTCCACCGGGATTTTCTCCATTTCCACCAGGTCCAGTAGTCGGTCCAACACTTCCGCTACCTGCACCTCCTCCAGTTGCAGCTTGACTAGCAGCTCTAGCTTGTGCCGCAAGATTAATATATTCTTGCATAGCTCTTTGCGCTGCGAGAATTTGGTCAATTACACTATTCTACTTATCAGCAATAGCTTCAAGTGCTCTTCTTAATTCATCAAGATACTGACTAGAATTATTTACCATTTTATCGGTAGTTCCACCCATATTATCTATTTTTTGAGAAACTTTATCAATAGATTCACCAATCTTTGAGAAATCCATATCAGCAATTTGTTGAAGTTTATCAAGCTCTTTTTCATATTCTTGAATAGCGCCTTGCATAGCGGAAACTGCTTTATTTACTTCATTCTTAACAGAATCCGGATTTTTAACCTACTGGTCTATCACCGCAGCAGCAGTAGTTTGAGAATTAATATTCATATTCTTAAATACTTCTTCTGTAATAGTATTTAAATCTGGATAAAAACCTTCAATTAAATGAGTTCTCATAGCATCATAATCTTCAAAATTTTTATCTTTTAATTCATCAACTAAACGCTTTTGCTCTTCAGTTAAAGTATCATAAGCAGTTGCATCTTGATCGCATATAGTTTGGAAAACTCCCGCTGTAGCCCACATAGCCTCTTGCTTATAAAGTTCAGAATTACCAGCAGCAGCTTCTATTTGCGGAAGATATTGGTCTTGAATCTCTAAAATCTTTTGATTTCGTTCTTCTTCAGATAATGTAGTATCTTCATATAAAGCTCTTATTTTTTCAGTCATTTCTTCATATAAATCAAAAGCAAGTTCCATAGAATGATTATAAGAATCATCTGCTAATTTATATAAATCTGCATAAGACTGAAGTAAATCTTGTTGCTTTTGACCTACATCATCTTCATCTGCAACATATTGATAAGACTAGTTACCTTGCTCATTTCTAGTAAGTTTCATTGAAGTCTTATTATTTTGAGCATCTTCAAGAGCAATTTCTTTAAGCATGATCTGATAGCGGGCTTCCGCCAAATCAATATCTGCTTGAGTTAAATTCTCTTTTTCTCTTAAAGCCTCAATTTCTTTTTCTCTGAAAGCTTGTATCTTTTGTTGAGCTTTAAGACTAGATGCATTGGCTTTATCCATATCCATTCTATTTGCAAAGAGTTGTATTTTAGCACCACCCTCTACTGCATCAAGATATTCATCTGCCATTTTCTGCATGAATTCCTAATTATCTTTCATACCTTCAAAACCATCTCTGCCCCAGACATTTTTATCCATAGCATCCATAATTTTGTTAATACTATTAAGATATTGGTCTTGTAAAATTTTAACTCCTTCAAAAACTAAATCATTTAAATTACCTTGAGCTTCAATCATATTCTCATAGGCTTTTTTCATATCTTCAGTCTAAGTAGTAAAATCATCCATATCAACTTTGCTACCGCTCTTAATAGCAGTTTCATAAGATTTCTGGAATTCACTCTGCTAAAAATCAGCTTGTTTTCTTAAAGATTCAATTTGAGCCTCAATATTTTTAGTCTGTGTTTCATAATATTTATCCATTAAATCGTAAGCTTTATCGCCATATAATAATTCAATAAGCTCTTTATGAAATTCTAATTCATCATTGAATTTTTCATAACGACTCATTAATTCATCAAATTGATCTTTAACTTGGTCAATACCCTCAAGATATGTTTCCTAAACTTGTTTGTAAAGTTCTCTTAAAGCTTTTCCTTGATCTAATAATTGCTCTTGAAGTTCTTTAAGTTTCTCCTGTGCTTGAGATACACTCTCAAACATAGTAGAATCTCCACCAGCCATCATCTTATCAATTTCCGCTTCAACATCGCCTATTGCTTTCGTAGTAGTCTATACATCATTAACAAGAGACTTGAAATTCTTTTCATCATATTTGACATCGATAGTTAAATCAGAGAAAACCTTACGGAAGTCTTGTTTAATATCTTTAAGAAAATCATTCTAATCTCTTTTTATTTTCTCTTTATCTAAATGAATTTGAATTTCAACTTCCCAAGCCTTTAAGTTATTAGCTAATTCTTTGCGGCGGATCTCGTCAAGTTTCTCCTGAGTCTGCTGCATTTCTGTATAATACAGTTTATCATATCTCTCTAACAACTTCTTAAAGTTTTCATAAGATTTCTCATAAACTTTAAGAGTGGTCTCATCGATAAGTCCTGCGTTATACTGTTCTATAGCTGCGGCATACTGTTGTAAAGCTGCGCTCGTAGCCGCCGCATAGTTAGTAATTGCACCAGATGCATCAAACATCAAGCCCATAGCGCCGAGTTGTTCACGCAACTCCGCAGCTTCTTGTTGTTGCATCTCATAAAGTGTATTATAATTAGCTGCTTGCTGTTCAAGTAACTCATTCTCTTGTTTAAGAGCATTTATTAATTCATAGCCATAAAGATTTTCTTTGTCTTTATCAAGCTTTTTAAGAGCAATATCTACTGCATCAATCGCTTTCTTAATTTCCCAATAGCGATCAAATTCATCTTCCTACTCTTTTTGTTCTTTATCTTTGTCTTTAGAAGAACCGCTAGATTTAGAAGATTTATCAGAAGCGCCCATCGCTTTTCGCATTGAGCCGCCTCCTTTTTTAACTTCATTCATGGCATCATCTGCCGCGCGAAGTCTATTTTCAAGAGCTTTTCTTGCTTGATCTGCTAAGGCACTTTGATTAGGATCCTCAAGATTTAATGCTGCTCTGTATGAATCTGCTAAAGCTAAAAGGTCATCTGCTGCTTTTAAAGCTTGACCTCCCATTGTTTCAAAATCAGCTCCAGCCATAATCGCAGCAGCTCCAGCTCTTGCAGCAGCTTCAGCCGCACTCATTTCAGAAATCTGTAATAACTCTTCATAATAAATATTTAAAGCAGTTTGTCTTAAATCATTTATTTTAGCAATAGTTAAATTCTGAAAAGCCTCTTCATTTAATGAAACTGAATCTGTTTCTATATTTAGTGTAGCAACATAAGCATCACTCATTTCCATGAGTTTCTGTACATTATCTATAGTCCAATGTCCAGTTTCATTAAAATTATCTATCATAGACATAAGATCTTTATATGCAGTTTGAACAGAATCTAAAACGGTATTGTGATTAGACATTACATCGCCAAGTAATTTTAAATTCTCTGCATGATCATTAGATGCTTCTACTATTGATTGTAATTCAGAATTTAATAATTCAAAATTCTCTTTTAAATCACTTCCATAAGCAATATTTTTTGCTAAACTATCTATATAATCATCATCAACCCCTAATAAATCCTTATATCTATCAATAAGTCCTTTTTGAGATGCAGTTAACTCTTCTTCTCCATGACCTAATTTATTTAAAGCAGTAAGTAATTCTGAACTTTTACCTTCTAATTCCTCAAATTGATTAGTTTGATCTATGACACTATTAGTCATATCATGATCTGTCCAAGCATCCCTTAATTCTTTTGCTGCATCTACTTCATCTTGTTTAGCCTCTTCTGCCGCTTTCCTATTTTCTTCAATAGCTTTTTTATTTTCAATCTAAGAAGTAGTAACGACATCTAATTGTTGAGCTATATCAAGAACTTGAAATTGTTCTTGACTCATTCCTATAACTTCTTGATTTGCTTCACTAGAAAAAAGATTATCTATTGTTGATTGATTAAAGCCATTATTTTTCTTTGCATCAAATTCAGATATAGTTCCTTCTAAAGCAGAAGAAACTCCACTTTTTTGTTGATAAGAAAGAATTGCTTGATTATCATTTATCTATTGTTGTAAATCAGAATCTAAAGGAATTGTATTTAGATGTAAAGCTATATAAGCAATTTCAGAATCATTTAATTTATCAAATAAATCATAATAAGTTTGTTTAATCTTTTCTTGTTCTTCTTTATAATAAGCATCATTAACACCTAAAGGAATTTCAGGTTTAATAGGGTGCTTTTCTAAATATTTATTAATAGTATCTACTGTTTCAATAGCTGATTTAGGAATGCCTTCAACTTTAACTAATGTATCAGTTATATATTTATCTATTTGATCTTCAGGTATTTCTCCACTAAGACTTTCCCTAATTTTATTAATTTGGTCATTTAGCTCTTTTAAGTCAATCTTGCCAGTTTTAGCATTATAAATTTTACTAAAATCTATATCTGATGTAGCAAGTTGCGCTTCAGCAGAATAAATTCTATCTAATTGATTAGCAATTTCTTCTGACTGTTCTACGAAATTAGATTGTTGATATTTTAAAGTGTTATAAAAATCACTTTCCGCTAATTCAGCTTTAGTAAATCTACTTTCTAGATAATCTATAGCATTATCTATATCATTCATATATTTTTGAATTTCTTTAGGATTACTTTCATCATAAGATAAACTAAGACTTGCACCACCATCATAAATAATAGCATTTTTATTATCTTTAAATAATGTATTAACAGACTGTCTAAATACATCATCAAAATCTCCAGAAAAATTAGATACTAATGAATTATCAGCAAAATGTATATTATCTTTTTTATCATTTTTTGCTTCTAAAACAACATTCTCAGTACTAGCCTCTATTGCCTTATTGGATTGACCTATATCTACTTCTAATTGAGCTTTTTTTGCCTCTTTAGCTTTCTCAGTAATTAAATCATATCTTTCTGCTTGTAATAATAAACTAGCATTTTCTATTTCATAAGCATCTATTAATTCAAGAGTTTTATTATATAATTCTTCTTTTCCTTCACCAATTTTTTCATACTCATCATAAATTTTATTATAAGAACTTAATAATTGAGTATTAGCATCTATTTCTTGTTGATTATTTTTTATTTTTTCAATAGATTCTTTATTTAATTCAATTTGTTTTTTTCTTTGTTCTTCCAGATGTTTATTGTATATAACAACAGCAGCTACAAGAGCAGCTATACCAGCAATTACCTAAGTTATAGGACTAGCTAGCATAGATGCATTTAACCCTAATTGAGCAGCCATTAATTTTTCTGTAACTGCAGCATCTTCACTCTTAGCAATAGTATCCAATAAAATTTGTCGTCGTTCAGCACTTAATGTTGATATACTAATTACTCTTTCTCCATTTAATATAACTTCATTTTTTTGTAACTATTGTTCAATTAATAAATTTTCTAATTCTTCTTTAGTTTTTCCTTTTATAGCTTTGCTTTCTAAATTATATCCCACTGCATTTAAAGCAGATATTGCAGCATTCCGCGCCGATAATGCTTGAAAAGTCTTTAAAATACCAGTACCAGAACTAAATATTTTATTAAAACTAGAAAAACTATTAATTAATCCAGGTAAAGCAAAAGAAAGATTCATTACTGTTTGAAGAATTTTATCTCCAGTAGATAAATCATCATTATTCTAAATACTGCCAAGATTTTTAACAGTATTTATGGACATAGCTAATTGACCAACTGCGCTAATTCCCTGAGTAACATTATTTATAAAATTTCTAAGATTTAATTGCTGTCCTATTGCATTTGCAAAATTACTTATAGTCCCTTGACTACGCTCTACTTCTGTAGTTATTTTTTCTATTTCAGTTGCAGAAGCTCCAGTTTCTTTTAATTTCTCTATTAAAGTTTGAAAACTTTTTTTTGCAGTACTAAAATCAGTAATATCAATAGAATTTGTTAATTTTCTCTAAGTCTCTTCCGTTAAATTAAATTGTTTCTGTATTTCAGCCATATAATTTTTAATGGCTTCTGGATTAAGTCCCCCTTGAGTACCATTAAACATAAAACGGAAATTACTTTGAGTACCTTTAGCTTCCATTCTATTCATTTGATCTAAAGTAGTTTCTAATACTTTAGCTACTTCATTTACTTTATTTACATCTTTAAGCTATAATTGAGTATTTTCAGCATTTTTAAAAGTATCTTTAGAAATTAAATCATATTCATTATGTGCTTGTTCAAGAGCAGTCACCATATCGGCTAATGAATTTCTTTGTTCATTTACTTGTATTTGTTGTTTTACAAGCAAATCATAATTCTGCTTCTCTTGTTCATTCATCATATTTTGATACTGCCCAATTTGAGAATAAAGATTGGATAACTGCCCCATTCCTTGTTCAAAAGCAGCACCTTGTCTTCCATCAGTATTTTCCCCACTCCAAAAACTACTCTGTGAAAATACTAATCTTAATTGCTCCATATTTTCTTTAGCTAAAATACTAGCATCTCTAACTCTAGTAATATTTGTAACAATAGCCTCAGCACCCGCAGCAATTTGTTTACTAAATAATTGAGTTAAAGACATAACAAGCATAGGTAAAATATTATTTAAACCACCTACACTATCAGTAAAATCAGCTAAAAATTGAAGTACTCCAGTTCCTGCATCAATAAAGCCACCAATAGTTTTAGTATCAAATAAACTATCATATAAATCTTCAGCAGTTGCTCTTAAAACATCCATTTTATTAGCAATAGATTCTAAAGCAATTTCTTGTTGTTTTTCAAGAGTTCCCGCAGCATTCATGGAAGTCTCTAAAGCTTCACCATACATATCCTAGTTATCAAATAAGGCAATTAAATTATTATATTGTCTTTTACCAGCCATAGCAACTGCAGCCGCTTGACGTTGTGCGGAAGTCCAAGTATCCTATTTCTCAGCCACCTCCGCAATAACTTCGGACATATTTCGCATATTACCTTGCTGATCTATTATATTAATTCCCATAGTTTGAAGTTGAGCAGATACTTCACCTAACTTAGTACCAAACTCATCAACTCCATCTACTTTTAAATCTCCTAATCTAGCATAAATAGTCTTTAATGCAGTACCAACAGATTCAGGAGCTTGTCTAGTTACAGAAACAATAGTAGCAATCTGCGCATTAAGGTCATCAAAATCAACACCCATTGAAGATGCAGCGGAAGCCACTTTACTCATAGCTGTAGATAATTCTTCGAGGTCTGATGCTGTAGCAGCACCAACTGCCGCCATTTTATCTACATACTCTTCATAAACTTGCATACCCTCTTCCGCAGCTTGATTAGCTACTTGGTAACCATTCCAAACCGCAGTTAACTGTTCAGAAACGGTACTCATAGATTGTTGAGTAACATTACTTGTCTTTGCAGTAATATCAGTAAGAGTCTGAACCGTTTCATCATCAAGACCTTGCTGGTAGTAAATTAAAGAGCCTTGAGTATAATCTTTAGTAGTTACTGCAAGACTTTTTGCAGCATCATTTGCTTGTTCAGCAAAACGCTCCATTTCATCCGCGCTTTTACCTGTAACTATACGAATATCATTTAATGATCTATCTAAATCTTTTACATAATGATAAGATTGACTAATAGTAGTAGATATACTGCTTAATAAATTATTAAAAACAGTATATTTAATAGTATTAAAAAGTGTTTTAGATAAATCATTTAAAAAAGAATTAGTTTGTTTAATAGCTGGATTAATTTCCATTAATTGACCTGTCATTTTCATAAAAGCAGTACTACCACTTGCTCCCATGACAGACAAACTATCTTTTACTTTATTAATATCTGTTCCACTTTGTTTTAATAAATTATTAAATTTTTGAATATTTACAGTGTTTAATTGAGGATCATAAGCTTTTGTCATCGCTCTCTCAATAGCGTTTGCTGAATTTAAAACATTATTTAACGCTTTTTGATCTAAACCAAAATCAGCACTTGCAGCTAACGTTTTAACTTCTTGTAACTCTTTCTTAAGAGATGCAAAAGCATTTCTATCACCCATTTGAAAATTAATTTTAAAATTTATATTTTCAAATCCACCTTGAGCCATTCTTCATAACCTCCTTTTCTCTCATAATAAAAAAAGACCTTGTTATTATTATATAATAACAAGGTCTTATAAATTAAAGGTTATTGACCATTATTCGCTCCAGTTTTATCAGCAAGCTGAATAACTTGTTTTAATTTCTCTACATCTATTTCTTTTGATGCTTCTTGCAATTTTTCTGCGGCTGCAGGAGCAAAGAAACTAAACTGTTCAACAAGAGCACGAGCAGAATTACGATAGGTAAGATAACTATCAACCATTTCTTTAAGATAGGTTAATAATGATTGATAATCTTCCAGCGGAATTGCGGCAACTACCTGATCAATAATATTATTCGACTCAAATAAATCATATAAACCAAGAAGATCTTCCATATCTTCTGGATCCACTTCTATATCAGTATATTTCAAAACAAGATAGGTATGAAAAATAGCATCAAGTGCAAATGTATTTAATATTGTTCCTTGATCTGCTTGTTGCATCGCTATTTCTAAAATAGCATTTTTATCTTCCGCAGGAAGATACTGTTTTACCGCGACATCCTTTCCACCTACTTTGATAACTTTCAATGCCTTATTTAATTTTAAATTAAAATTTTTTAAATTTGCCATAATAATGACCTCCTTTTATTTCCTATATATAGTATAGCATATTTTTCGCTAATTGTCAAGTTATTTTCCCTTTTCCTATATCTCTCTTTAACTCTTTTACAAAATCTTGAATTTCCTATTCTGCAATCTCTTTTGCTGTCAAAGCTGGATTTATCTTAGATTCTTTATTTAAATGTGCTTTTAATTCTTTTTCTATATCCGTAGGAGCATCTGTACTTATAATCTAATTTGCTATTTTTTTATATTGTCCAAGATCTGGTAAATCTGCACCTTCTTTTTTAACAGCATATTCTTTATTCCTATCTTTAACATCTTCTTCTACAATAGCTGATAAATTAGTTACTCCACTTAAATAATCTTCATAAAAATTCTTTATAAAAGGATGACTATAATAAGGAGCATCTCCCTTTGGCTGTTGACATAATTTAGTTAAATTAGTAACATGATCATCTAATAAATAACTAAAATATCCTTCTGCAAGAGACCCATAATTAGATAATTTAGCACCTTCCTATTTTCTTCCTATCTTCTATAATAATAAACCACCTTTTTTATCATTTCCTGTTATTCCAGCTTTTTTATAAAATTGTTCTACTCTATTTCTAACTCCATTATAAGCCTATTTAGCTTCTATAACATGCTCTTCACTAATTTTATCTTCAACCACATTATTCTTAAAATTTTCTAATACATTTTTACCTAATTTAGTTTTTGCAGCAAAAGCACCAGACTTTTTTATTTCTCCACTTGCATTTTTTATTAAATCAGTTAGGGGAATTTCATAAGATTTTAATTCAAATTCTCCTTTTTTAGAATCATAAGTTTCTTTAACATATAACCCTACTCTTTTTTGTTCTCTTTTTCTATACATATCTAAATAATCATTAAAACGAAATGCTAATAAATATTCTGCTTTTACCATATTAGAAGATATAGTTTCACTTTCAATTACTGCTTTTTCAATACTATTTATATCCATATTTTTAGCTGAAAAAGCTAATTTCAATAAAGCTCCACTAAATAATTCTCTTCGTTTATCTAATAATTCATAATTAGTTAAAAAATCTTTAGCTTTTTCTTGTAATTGTTTCTAACTTATATTATTATTTTTTTCATATTCTTCTGAAGCTGCTAAAACAATAGCATTTATAACTTGCTGTCTTATATTATTTTCTACAGTCACTTATCTCACTTCCTCTCTATAAACAAAAAATGCGGGAAGCGCCAACCGCCTCCCGCATATAAAAATCATTAAGCAGCATCTACTACTTTAATAGTAAATGTTTTGGTCTCTCCTTCACCGCCAAGAGTAAATGTCTTAGGTGTAGATTTAACTACATTAGCTTTAATCCAAAGAACAAAGTGACCATTAGCAAATCCCCACTCATTAGCTTCAGCAACATCTGCTGCTTCAAGCAAGGAGCCATTGTACTTAACCTTAGTAATATCATTTGTTCCAGTTGCAATATCAAGAGCAATCCAAGCACCAGTGCCCTGAGCAGGTACACTAGATGCCCAACTATTCAAGCTATCAACACCACCAGCAACAGAAACAGTTAATTCATTTCCGCTAACACTTACGCTAGCTTTACCCTGGTTTTCTTGACACGCAGTCCTATCATCACCGAGGCCAGCAGGAACTGCACTAGCAGCACCCGCTTTAGAGCCATCGATGCTATAGTCAGGGGTTACTGGTGTCACTCCTGAAAATCCGGCGTTTCAGGAAGTTCTCCGTGAATATGAGAACCTTCTTCTGCAGTAGCCTCTTCATCAGAACCAAGAATCTGAATCTTGCACATAAGTTTCTTAGTTCTATCGAATCTTAAATATCCAGGCATAGCATCCATTACAAAATCGAATGTAGAAGGATCTCCACTTGCTGCCATAGTGAATGTAAATGCAGACTGAACTTTTGCCTTAGGAATAATAAGCTCTGCAGCCATATCCTTACCAGTATCTTCACGTCTGTATAATGTCTGTGCTTCAATATAGAAGTATCCACCAAAACTCTCAGGTGCGATATCTACTTCAGTAACAGCAGCTTTGTTTGTCATAATTAAATAGAAATCAAGCTGAACAGTACCAGAAGCTAATTCTGTTTTAGCATCATCCTTATAAACAGTAAATGTAGCATCATTATTAGCATCTACTGTTACATATTCTGCACCAGCTGTAGCAGTTAATACAACATTACTATACCAATCAATACCAGCTCCGGAACCATCAAGCTTAGTTGCAAAAGTAGGAACATCTGGTAAATTACAAATTAAAAAGTCTTTTGCTTTCTCTAAACCAGTTTCCTCTTTAAGGTCATCTAATGTGATAGTAGCAACGCCATTCTGTAAAGCCTTATTAATAGTCATATGAACATGAGTAGGCTTATCAGTATTTGGTTTAATAAGACCAGCTCCAGTAAGAACTGCAAGACCCATAGGACTCATTAAAGCATCTGTTACAGTAAAGGTCATTGTTTTTTCACCTTCCCAAGCGATAAGACGGGCATATCCCTTACCACCCTGTGCATAAACAGTAGTAGTAGCTTGTTCAAGTGAAGAAGTTGTTGCTGTATCAATCATAAATACGGGTTGATACTTCTTAAAATAAGTATCACCAATGGTCATATCATCTGCTGCTTTAAAAACAACATCGACAATCTCTCTAACACCAAACTTCATTGTTTTTTCCTCCTTATAAAATTTAGCTAAATAATTTAAGGATGAATAAATTTATTATAAATCTTCCATCCAATTTTTAACTTCTTCTAAATCTTGTGCACCAGCAAGTCTTGCTTTTAAATAAATATCAAAATCTTGTTTAAGAATAAACCTATCAAATTCATCTCTTAATTGAGGAATTGTGTAATTACTTAATTCATTCTTATCTTTTTTTAATCCAACAGAAAGAATACTAATGTATTTACTATAAATAGAAAATTCTTCAATATTCTGTTTTTGTTTAGCTAATTTTTGTTTTCGCTTTTTTAATTTCTCAACAATTCCTTTAGCTAAATCATCTGCTGGATTATATCCATCTTTTTCTTGATTTTCTTCTAAACAAAACATTTGTGCGACTATATTTTGAAACTCATTAAAATTTGTTTCATTAATGCTTGACGAGAAATTTTCTAATTGAAGAAGTATTTTGTCAGCTTCTATTTTTAACTTCGCTTGTGGAAAAAGCAAAGCTAAAATCATTAAAGCATTAGTCTTATGAATTGCCTTTTCGTGACTATTCATTACTGACATAAATATATTAAAATTACTTTGATTATCTAAATTTATTTTGTCCTCGGAGGTTAATTTATTTTTATCAAATAATAAAAATTGACTACCAATATGAAAATTTGATTCTCCTATATAACTAATTTCTGCAATTTTAGGTTGATGAACTGTTAATTGAGCTTTCGGAAAAGGAATATCTACTCCCGTTTGTAAAATTAATTTATCTAACTTCATTCATCATCACTCTCAATCCAATCATCGCTTCCATGCGTTGCGGTATACATTAAACAATAGCCAGCAAGGTTTTCATCTAATATTATTTCATTCATTCCCGCAAAATTAAGAGTACCTATTCCAGAAAATTTATTATTATTTAAAATGCCATCTATATAACCAGCAATTTTAATAGGTCTCATTCTATAATTCCCTAAATCCTAATATTCTGGATGACAAATTATATCAATTTCAATTATACAATCCCTAAAATGTTCATTTCTACTAGGAGTAAAATGGTCATAAGAAATTCTTATGTAGGATTTAACCTCTTCATTTTCTCCCATTAAAATTTTAGGTTCAAAACGAATATAACCTTTATCTCTTAAATCTTGAATTGAAGTATTATTAATTAATTCTAAATATTTTGGATTAGTCATATCATAAAGACAATCTTTAGTATTAATCAAAAGTAATCTTTTTAACATATCACTGTAAGGACGACTCTCAACAAATAATTTTTTAATAATCGCCTCAGTGTCTTTTTCACAAGAGAGAAAAGATGATTTGAATTCTCCTTGATATCCATTCATTCTACTACCTCTCATAATGAACCTCCTTTTATCTCCTTAATTAGAAAGATTTTACAGTTATAACTTTACTTATTGTTTCATTATCTTCTGAAACAAAAGAAAGAGTAAATGAAAAAGCTTTTCCTGCTAAAATACTTATATCACAGGTAGTTTCAGTCATTTTATTAATTTTAACTTTATTAGAGCTAACTGTAAACTTTCCACTGGTTAATCCAACAATAGAATAGGAAATATTTTCATCCCATACATTTACTTCTGCGGGACCTTCGATATGTGGTGCCATAATGTCGGGTATTTCTTCATCAGGCTTCACCATATTATCTTCCGGTGTATTATCATACTATTCATCTAAATAAACTTCCATTATTCGCTCTTCTGAATATTTATCAGTCGCAACGACTTTCTAATTATGCCATTCTTCTAATAATTCACCAGTCTCCACATCTTCATATTGTAGCTTCATTTTAACAACTTGATGTCTACTAAAATACTTAATAGTGCGGGAGTCTTTAGTAATTTTAACTACTAAAGAATAATTTAAATCATTCTAAGCAATGCCATGCTTTTGGCTCTAAATTGTTGTCGTCTCAACTGGTCCACGCACCGCGCACTAATAAGGAACATCCTCTATATCAAGTTCATAATCAGCTCTTGTTATAGTACCTCTAAAATAAGCTTCTTCTGTATGTTGCTGTAAATCTACTATCTAATGTCTTTTTGTTCTATCCTAATAAAAAACAGTTCCTTCTTGTACTCCAGACTCAAAATCTATTGAAAGAACTTTTTTATCAAATTGTTCGGTTAAACGACTTGGATTTATTAAACACCTCTAACGAGCTTCTGTTTCTTTTCCTTCATTAAGTGTTATCTATTCTGCTTGATAGCTATTTTTTAAAGCTCCAGAAAAAGAATCATATTTTCCTTTGACATTTCGACCATCTTGGCTATCATATCCAGTATATTCAAGTCGTTTTTTCATTAAGTCAAGTCCAGACATTTCTTAATTTGATTACAAAGACCTAAACATTCAAAAATTAATTTTCTAAAAACAAAAAAATCATCTTCTCTAGTTAAGGTTTGTAATGCTTCCAATCTACATAATAAGGAAAAAAGATTTGGCTGGTCGATCCACAAAGCTTTTATTCCTGTTATTTCTAATATCAAGTTTTGAAGCGGGGTTTCCCAATCTCCGCCCTCTTCTCTACTTGGTAATAATTTAAAAATTTGATTAGTGATTTTATCTATTACTTTTTTAATTTCATCACTATCAAACTCTAAATTATATTTTAAAACTACCATATTTAGAACCACTTGCCCTATTTATAGGTCCAGCTCCATAGCCGGGAATAGTGACAATCTTTCCTAGGGAGGATTGGACTCCATCATCTGTAATATTTCTTCTACTATAAATTCTCTGTAAATGAATTGAATCTTTATTCTGGGCATCTATTAAAACTTTAATTTTAGCCATATGATTTGCTTGGCTTGTAAATTTAAAATCAGATCCAGAATATTTCATTCTAGTGTTTTCTGTTGTATCTAACTGTTGTCCTAACCATTCTATGACCATATTAATTGCAAGAATATTAATTTCTTCATCAGTTAATTTATAAGTAAAAGAGCCGCCTACCTAACCAGTAGCCGGCACTTCTATATTATTACTTTCAATTCCTTGATATGTTCCAAGATCTTCCTAATGTCCTAACTCATAATCAAAAAGATTTACTCTAGGAAATTCAAAACGCGGAATTGCATTTATTAATAAATCTTGCAACATTTCAATGGTATCTTCTTCTGATAATTCCATATACATATTATCAGTTACTCTTGCAAAAAAACTATCATATACGATCATAAATGAGGTGGGAGATTTTTCTCTGTCCATATTGCACCTCACTTTCTTTTAATTATTTCTTTGTAACGACATTATATTTTTTAGGTTCTCCTACTTTTACCTCTGGAGCTGCTGTTCTACGTTGAGGTGCGGATGGAGCATCTTCCGCCTTTACTCTTCTTTCTTTTGTATCTTTCTCAGGTTCTTTCTTTTCTTCTTCTTCAAGTACTTTATTTACATTAATTGCATTATCTATATTAAAACCAGTTTTTTTAGTAATAGCCTCTCTTTTCCTTGAATCAGGAATCTTCTCTGTTACTGCAAGCTGTTTAGCAATTTCAATTGCACCTGCAGGAGCAAAATCTAAGAAATCAAGAAAAGCGTCCATTTCATTACTATAAAGAAGTTCTTTTATTTTTGCTTCAGTATAAAAATATTCTGGCTCAACTTTCATGTTTAAATCTTCTAAAGCCCCCCTGTTTTCTATAATAAGAAGATTTTTAAGTATATAGTCTCCGCCGGGGGTATACTGCAGTGCTCTTAATTCTTCAAGTGAAATCTTTTTTGTTTCGCCAGGGGCAAAACGTCTTCTTACATTTGTATCATAAATAGTATAACCAGTAGTTCCATTATTTCTATTTCTAACTACTACTAATTCTGAATCCTTCATAAATTTATCTCCTTTTATCTCTATATAAAAATAATGGGGAAGATATTTTATCTTCCCCATATTAAATTACTAATTAGTTACCAATTGTGGTATCAGGAACAGGTAATGTATAATCACGATTTAAAGAAGTGTTCTGATATACGCAAATAGCGTTGGAGAAGATAGCTCTTACACCGACCTTCTTATAAATCTGAATTTCTCTTGAACGATCATAGTTGGTATAATCATCAACTATAGTCTGTCCTTCGAAAGCAATCTTAACAGGCTTTTCAGCACCAGTAGGAATGATATAAGCAAGTGAAGGATCAATTATCTTAATCTCATTCTTTTCATCCTCATAAGACTGAGCCATAACGATTACTTGGTGACCCTTGTAGTTAGCAAGATATCCATTGCTCCACTTCTGATTTCTCATTTCATCAGATACCCAACCCTGAGCAGGTACCATCTGAGCTGCGAACTCATAAGTACAATAAATAGCTGACTTTCCATAAGAATCAGCGATACTAATTAAACGATCCATTTCTGCTTCATTGAAGCCATTTTCAGAAGCTTTGTTGCTAGCCTGTACGTTTTGAGCTGCACCAAATAACTGCTTTTCAATTTCAACATAAATACACTCGTCAAGACCTTCCATAACGATATCAAGAACGTCTGCGAAGTCTACACGACCATCGAGCCACTCTTCGAAACCGATCTGAGCAGCACCACCGATAGCATTGGTTGTTACTTCATAGCTAGCTCCATCAAGCTTGAATACTTCATAGAGACCAGCAAGACCAACCTTACCGATGAACTGTTTTGCACGTCTACGAGAAGCTGTAGTAATCTTCTGAGTGAAGATTGGCTTATCGCCCTGCGCAAAAGTCTTAATATCAGCGAACTGTGAATATTGATCAAGTACTCTCTGAGGAAGTACATCATCAAAAGTCTGCTCCATAAGAGCAAATACTGTATTCTTATTTTGTCTATAAAGTGAATATGTGCCAGCGATTTCCTTAAATTCATCTCTTAAGGTATCTTGTAACTGACTATAAGTATAACTCTTATCACCAAAACTGTAAGCAACAGGAGCAGAAGAATTAGCTTTTGCAACAGTCTTAGCTAAAGTTAATAAATCTTTAAATTCTAAAGCCATTTCTTTATCCTCCTTCTCACTGTACTCTCTGGAGTTTTAATCCAGGT
>JAEEGL014649378.1_pt1 | contig 144764 bp, 78 predicted proteins | sample 9134231 | NCBI WGS metagenome assembly JAEEGL01 (sample SAMN16246548, study PRJNA631951) | gut metagenome | biome: gut microbiome; feature: rumen; material: fiber-attached | host: Bos | place: Iran: Karaj | collected 2018-10 | reverse complement strand
AATCATGTTCTTTACATAGTCAGCGTGTCCTGGGCAGTCAACGTGTGCATAGTGTCTGTTGTCTGTTTCGTACTCAACGTGAGCAGTATTAATTGTAATACCTCTTTCTCTTTCTTCTGGAGCGCTATCAATTGAAGCATAATCTTCAAATTGAGCATATCCTTTTAAACTTAAATATTTTGTAATAGCAGCTGTTGTTGTTGTTTTACCATGGTCAACGTGACCGATAGTACCAATATTAACGTGTGGCTTACTTCTAACGAATTTTTCCTTAGCCATTTTAATTCCTCCTTAAATAGAATTTTTTTATTATATAATATTTTAAATTATAAAAACATAATTAAACTTGCATTATTTTATAACATTTAAATATTAAATGCAAGATTTTTATTGTTTTGTTGAAGCGCTGGAAAATCAGCATTTTCAACTTGTTTGCAGTTTGTATAAAAATTAGTCTTCTTTCTTTGCTCTTGAAGAAATAATTTCGTCTGCAACGTTCTTTGGAACTTCTTCATAGTGAGATGGTTCCATTGAATATGTTCCTCTACCTTGTGTCTTAGATCTTAAGTCAGTAGCGTATCCGAACATTTCTGAAAGTGGAACGAAACCTCTGATAATTTGAGATCCGTTTCTAGCTTCCATTCCTTCTAGTTTTCCTCTTCTTGCATTGATATCACCGATAACATCACCCATATATTCTTCTGGAACTGTTACTTCGATTCTTTCAATAGGCTCAAGTAAAACTGCATGTCCTTTTTTGCATCCTTCTTTGAATGCGATTGAAGCTGCAACTTTGAATGCTGCTTCTGATGAGTCAACTTCGTGGTATGAACCATCAACTAAAGTACATTTGAAATCGATAACTGGGTAACCAGCTAAAATACCTGATTCAGCAGCTTCTCTCATTCCGTCTTCAGTAGGTTTGATGAATTCTTTTGGTACAGCACCACCAACGATTTTGTTTTCGAAGATGATTCCTGAACCTGGTTCTAATGGTTCCATATCGAACCATACATCACCGTATTGTCCATGTCCACCTGATTGACGAACGAATTTACCTTGAACATGTACTTTGTCTCTAATTGTTTCTTTGTAAGAAACTTGAGGCTTACCTTCAGTACATTCAACTTTAAATTCTCTCTTTAATCTATCAACGATGATATCAAGGTGAAGCTCACCCATACCAGCGATGATTGTTTGTCCAGATTCTTTATCTGTCCATGTTTTGAATGTTGGATCTTCTTCAGCTAATTTTTGAAGAGCTATACCCATTTTTTCGCTGTTAGCTTTATCTTTTGGTTCGATAGCTACGTCAATAACTGGCTCTGGGAATACCATGTTTTCAAGAATAATTGGATGTGCCATATCACATAATGTGTCACCTGTTCCAACTTCTTTTAATCCAACTACTGCAGCAATATCTCCAGAGTAAACTTTTTCAATATCTTCTCTGTGATTTGAATGCATTAATAATAATCTTCCCATTCTGTCTTTCTTGTCCTTTGTTGCATTTAATACAGTATCACCTGCATTACATACACCAGAGTAAACTCTGAAGAAACATAATTTTCCTACGAATGGATCTGTTGCAATTTTGAATGCTAAAGCTGCAAATGGTTCTTTATCAGAAGTTTGTCTTTCTTCTTCTTCACCTGTTACAGGGTTAACACCTTTAACTGCATCGATATCTAATGGTGATGGTAAGTAATCAACTACAGCGTCGATAACTTCTTGAACACCTTTGTTCTTGTATGAAGAACCACAGCATACTGGAATGATATGGTTAGCAATTGTACCTTTTCTTAATCCAGCTTTGATTTCTTCCTCTGTTAATTCTCCACCTTCTAAATATTTTTCCATTAAAGCATCATCTTGTTCAGCTGCTGCTTCAATCATTTCAGCTCTTAATTTTTCTGAAATTTCTTTTAAATCATCAGGAATTTCAACTTCTTCAATCTCTGTTCCTAATTTATCTGGTTGAAGGAATGCCTTCATTTTGATTAAATCAACGATACCTTTTAAATCGTCTTCCTTTCCAACTGGAACTTGGATTGGAACTGGATGGCATCCTAATCTTTCTTTCATTTGCTCAACGCAAGAATAGAAATCAGCACCAACAACGTCCATTTTATTAACGTAACAAATTCTTGGTACTTTGTATTTATCAGCTTGTCTCCAAACTGTTTCAGATTGTGGTTGAACACCACTCTTGGCAGCTAATACTAAAACTGCACCGTCAAGAACTCTTAAAGATCTTTCAACTTCTACTGTAAAGTCAACGTGACCTGGAGTGTCAATGATGTTAATTCTATGACCTTTCCATTGGCATGTTGTAGCAGCTGAAGTAATTGTGATACCTCTTTCTTGCTCTTGAACCATCCAGTCCATAGTAGCTTGGCCATCATGAACTTCACCGATTTTATGTGTTTTACCAGTATAGAATAAAATTCTCTCTGTAGTAGTAGTTTTACCAGCATCGATGTGAGCCATGATTCCGATATTTCTAGTTTTCTCTAAAGGAAACTCTCTATCTGCCATTGTTTTTCTCCTCTCAATAATTTATCTCTAATTAAAATTTGTAATGAGCAAAAGCCTTATTAGCTTCAGCCATCTTGTGCATATCTTCTTTCTTCTTGAAAGATCCACCATTACCTTGTGTAGCGTCTAAGATTTCAGCTGATAATTTTTCAGCCATAGTTTTTTCATTTCTTTTTCTTGCATAAGAAACTAACCATCTTAATGCTAATGTTTGTCTTCTCTCAGGTCTGATTTCTAGTGGAACTTGGTATGTTGCACCACCAACTCTTCTTGCTTTAACTTCAAGAACTGGCATAACGTTGTTTAATGCTTCTTCGAAAACTTCAAGAGCTTCTCTTCCTGTTTTTTCTTTAATAATGTCGAAAGCATCATATACGATTTCTTGTGCAACTGTCTTTTTACCATCTAACATAACATTGTTGATTAACTTTGTAACAACTTTGCTATTGTAAATTGGATCTGGTAAAACATCTCTTTTTGCTATATATCCTTTTCTTGGCACTATTCTTCCCTCCTTATAAATTTTTAATGTCCCATTTGACATTAGGTACTCGGAATTATTTAAATTACTGCTTACGCTTACTTCATTTAAACTTTCCGTATAGCGCAATCTATCGAAAATTTAAGTACGAACTTAATTATCAATTATTGCACTAATTTGAATGGTATGAAACTATTAAGCCTTTGGCTTCTTTGCTCCATATTTGCTTCTAGCTTGTTGTCTGTCTTTTACTCCGGCTGTGTCTAATGTTCCTCTGATGATATGGTATCTAACACCTGGAACGTCTTTAACTCTTCCACCTCTTATTAGAACAACGCTGTGCTCTTGTAAGTTGTGTCCTTCACCTGGAATATAAGCTGTAACTTCATAGCTATTTGAAAGTCTAACTCTGGCAACTTTTCTTAAAGCTGAGTTTGGTTTCTTAGGAGTAACAGTTTTAACTACTGTACAAACACCTCTTTTTTGTGGTGATTTAGCATTAGTTGGTCTGTTCTTCATTGTGTTGAAACCATGTTGTAAAGCTGGAGACTTAGATTTTGCATGTGAGCTTTTTCTTCCTTTTCTAACTAATTGATTAATTGTTGGCACTTAAATTTCACCTCCTTTTTAAAATAAAAAATACTGCTCTCGAGAGAAAGAAATTTTCTCTCAGCGAACAGTACATATTTTATCATTTTTATACAGTTTTGTCAACGATTTTTTCTTTATTTCCGTAGGCTTTGTAGAACTTTTTAGTCTTTATTTCAAACCTAGTTTTTAATCGTTTTTTTGAAGCACTTTTAAGGCTCTCTCACTAAGTAGTCCATATTTAAGTTTTTTATCTCTTTTTACAACGTTTCTTTTCATTCCAGATGCTTCAATCTCTTCATCTGTAAGACTTGGCATTATTCCATAATTAGCGTTCATTGGTTGAAAAGTGTCATTTTCTGAAGATATATAACTTGCTAAGGCTCCTATCATTGTTCTTGGATCAAAGGCTATTTTCTCGAAATCCTCCCCATTTTCAAACTGTTTTACTGCATTTATGGCAGAAACAAGTCCTGAAGCTATTGATTCTACATATCCTTCAACTCCAGTTATTTGGCCTGCAAAGTAAATATTAGTATTTTTCTTAAAATTGTATGTGTTGTCTAACAATTCTGGTGAATTAATAAAAGTATTTCTATGCATAACTCCATACTTGGTGAATTCAGCATTTTCTAGTCCAGGAATCATTTGAAACACTCGTTTTTGCTCTCCAAACTTAAGATTTGTTTGGAATCCGACCATGTTGTATAGATTACCTTCGCTGTTATCTTGTCTTAGTTGAACAACAGCATATGGTCTTCTACAAGTTCTTGGATCATCAAAGCCAACTGGTTTTAATGGTCCAAAACGTAGTGTGTCGTCTCCATTTTTAGACATGATTTCTATTGGCATACATCCTGAAAAGATTTCTTTCTTTTCAAAATCATGTAGTGTTACAATTTCTGCATTGTTAAGTTCGGTAACAAACTTATAATACTCTTCTTCGCTCATCGGAAGATTTATATAATCCTCTTGAGATGTTGATAAATCAGCAATTCTGGCTTTCCAGACTTCTTCTGATTCGTCTTTTTTCTTTTCTTGGTCATATCTATTTCCATAGAACGCAATATCAAAATTAATAGAATCTTTTTCGATAATTGGAGCTGCTGCATCATAAAAATGTAAATCATTTTCTCCGGTTAATTTTTGAATTCCTTTTGATAATTCATCTGATGTTAATGGTCCAGTTGCAATAATCACAATTCCTTCTTTCACTGCTTTTTCAAGCATTTCGGAAGTGAATTCTTCTTTGATGATTTCTATGTTTTCCATAGATTCTATTTTTTCAGTAATCTTTTTTGAGAATACTTCTCTATCAACAGCAAGTGCTTGGCCGGCTGGCACACTTGTTTCATCAGCAGTTTTAATTAATAAAGAGTCTAATCTTCTTAATTCCTCTTTTAATAGCCCGCAAGCATTTGTTAGCAAGTTCGATTTAAATGAATTGCTACAAACAATTTCAGCTAAATCTTTATTACTGTGTGCAGGTGAAAACTTAACAGGTTTCATCTCATATAATTTAACTTTAATTCCTCTTTTTGCTATTTGATAAGAGGCCTCGCATCCAGCAAGGCCTCCTCCTATAACAGTTATATAATCAGCTTTTTGCATTATATATCCCTTTCGTCGTCATCTTCTTTTGCTCTTATTATATTTCCTTCTTCATCTTTATATTCTTCATCAGGAATAACCCAGTCTTTTGAATATCTAGCGGCCTCTTCTTGTTCTGCTCTTCTTTCATCTTCTGCTGCTTTACCACTTTCATAATATTCTTTTTCTTCTCGATGCATTTCTTCATCTTGCTGAAGAATAAAGGTATATAATCCGATATCTACATTTATTTTGCGTTTGTATCCGGTTATTCTATTAGCTTTATCGCAGATTTTTTGCAATTCAGATGGCTTTTTAATAATTACCCCTGTTCCATCTTTTTTGTAATCTTTTTGTCCTTGTTCAATTAATCCTCGTCTAACTTCTAGTAATCTTATGGCTTCTTTCATTCCTACTGTTTTCATTTCGGTTACAGTAAAATTAAACAAATCATTAAAGTCTGTTTCGTAGTCTTGTCTTAGTTTTGCTTGACGTTTTCTAGCCCTACTTACCTCATCTTGATTCATTGTTTTACAATAACTAATTTGTTTGTTTTGCCATTTAAGCATTTCTCTAGTGTTTTGGAATAATTTAAACTTGTAGTTTGCCAATTCCCTAGCTTGTGCAACTCTTCCTTCATAGTCTAGAGGTTCTGGGAACTTTTGCTTCATCCAACCTTCATGCCACACAATATAATCTTCTCTCATTGTAGTAAGATCTTCTAGAAAAGTATCTATATCTTTTTTTAGTAACTTGTGTATGCTGTTTCTCTTCTCGTATGTATCTATGCCTTGTTTATACATTGCATAATAATCATCGCTTATTTTAATTTCAAGCTCAACAAGCTTTCTCTCTAATGGTATTAGAGCGTTTCGCACTTCTTTTGGATTGTCGCGTCTGTGTGCTGATCTATATGCGTCAATTTCTGCTCTTAAAAGTAACATTTCTTCTGTGTACTTTTGTGCATTTTTAGCATAACTCATAACAAACTCCTTAAACAAAATCTACTTCAATTTTAGTCTATTTCGCTATTGATGTCAAAGTTTTACTCGAATAATTCCATGATTTCGTCTTTGCTTAACTTGCTAATAAATGTCTCATTTGTTGATAACATATCATCAGCTAGTTTAGCCTTCTTTTCTTGCAACTTATAAATTTTTTCTTCTATAGAATTCTTAGTAATTAATTTATAAACTTGAACGTTACGTTTTTGTCCAATTCTATATGTTCTATCTGTTGCTTGATTTTCTGCTGATAGGTTCCACCATGGATCATAGTGAATAACCATATCTGCTCCAATTAAGTTTAATCCTGTTCCTCCGGCTTTTAATGATATTAAGAATACTTTTACATTTTTATTCTTGTTGAATTCATTTACTAAATTCATTCTTTCAGAAACTTTAGTTTGTCCTGTAAGTTTTAAGTATTGTATTCCTTTTTCTTTTAAGCCTTCTTCAATGTATTTAAACATAGATGAGTAACCAGAGAACAATAACATCTTGTGTCCACCAGCTGCTGCATCTTCAATGATTTCCATACATTGATTTAGTTTTTTACTTTCATCTTTATAGTTGTCTAGGAACAATCCTGGATGACAACAAATTTGACGCAATCTCATAAGTAGCGCTAAAATCTTGATTTGGCTATTTTGAATTCCATTTGTTTCAATCTCTTCGCTAACTTGTTGTTTTGCTGAACGAACATAAGCCATATAAAGCTTTTGTTGCTCGCCTTCCATTTCGTTTGTTAATACAGTGATTGTCTTTTCAGGTAATTCTGTTAAAACTTTTTCTTTAATTCTTCTTAAAACAAATGGTTCAATCATTTGTTTTAATCTATTCATTGCATCTTTATCATCTTCTCTAACGATTGGTGATTCGTAGTTAACTTTGAATTTGTTATAGTTAAATAAATAACCAGGCATAATAAAATCAAAGATTGACCACAATTCTGCTAATGAATTTTCAATAGGTGTGCCTGTTAATGCGTATCTTGTGTCTGCTAATATTTCTTTAATTGCACGTGCATTTTTTGTATTGTTGTTTTTTATGTATTGTGCTTCATCTGCAATTAAATATCTAAATTTATAATTATATTTTTTGTATGTATCTAAATCTCTCTTTAATAAATCATATGATGTAATTACAATATCATATTCAGGAATACTATTAATTAGTTTTTCTCTTATGCTTGTATCCCCACTAATAACAACAGTCTTAAGATCTGGTGTGAATTTAGCTGCTTCTTCTTGCCAGTTCAAGCATAATGAACTTGGACAAATAACTAAACTTGGTCTCTTAGAAACTTCTTCTGATGCATCTAATGTAATTTGTTTTCCACCTTCTAGACTATTATTCTTTTCACAATCTTCAACATATGAAAGAATTACTGCTAATACTTGAACTGTTTTTCCAAGTCCCATGTCATCAGCTAGAATTCCTCCAAGTTTATATTCATCAAGTGTTTTTAACCAGTCAAATCCTACTTGTTGATACTCTCTAAATTTAGCTTGTAATCCTGCTGGTAATGCATATTTATCTGTGATTTGTCTGTTATAAACATCTTCAATTAAGTCTTTGTATTCTTGAGATTGTTTAACTGTAATTTCACTTTGTTTTAAAATTTTATCTAAGTATAAACTACGATAAATTGGAACTTGTACTTTTCCTGATGTTAATTGTTTAAAGTCGATATTTGTTCCTTCGTATAATTTTTCTAAAGCTTCTAATGTTGAATTATTTTCTAAGTCAACAAATTGTCCATTCTTTAATCTATGGAATTTTTGTTTTAACTTATACTCTTTCATTACTTCTTCAAGTTCTTCTTTATCGAAGTTTAATTCTGAGAAGTCAATGCTTAATAAGTTGTTCTCAATCTTAACTCCAATAGATGACATCTTTGGAGATATGATTTGTCTTGATTTGAAACTCTCTGTTGCTAAAACTTCATACTTGTTAATTAATTGTTCAACACCAACTTTGATGAAATCATAAATTCTTTCTTCTTCAGTCAGAATCAATTCTTTTTTATTCATATCTAACATGAAGCCGCAGTTTTTTAATAAATCTAATGCTTTAGATTCTGCGATTGCATTTCGTGAAACGTCTGTTGGTTCTGCATCAAACGGATTAAATTCTACCTCATCATATTTGAATACAACATTTGCTGTTACAAAATCACTCTTTGTATAATCCAAAAATATATTAACTTTTAATTCACTTGGTAAGTATTCTTTTAGATCTTCTTCAGAAACATTATCTAAAACAATTCTATCTTCCATTTCTGGAACTATAAGTGAATAAAGGTCTGCAAGTTCTCTCTTCTTGAATGGAATTTCAGAAGTTAAGTTTACTCTAAATGCTGTTAATAGTTTTAGAGTTGTATTTTCAAATCTATTTGAACATCTAAATAGTTTATTATCTTTTAAGAAATATAAATATTCTTTTCCTTTTAATACTGTGTAATCATAAACATCAATATTTGTTATCAAAGCGAAGTCTTCTTCATTTAGTTCTCTTACTTCAAATTTAATAGCTGGTTCATGATCAACAAACTCTAACTTATCTTCACCATATTCATCTAAATATGCTGATGTTTCATTCTTCATAACTTCGAAGAATTCATCAAGTGCTGATTTTGTTAATAATATATGTTCATCATTTAATACTGATGGATAATATGCGCTATTATTTTCATTTGCATATTTTAAAATTTCTGCATACTTCAAAATGAAGTTTATCAATGGTTTTGACTCTTCATCAAATGCATTTACTGAATGTATAAATTCTAATTTTTGTCCGTATTTATACTTTTCGCCATTTTGCATTCTGTCATAAAATTGAGGAATACTCTTAATTTTATACATTTGCTTATTTCCGATTTTAAATTCAACTTTGATGTTTTTTTCAAACTTATCAAAGATAACTCTTGGTTCAACTTTTAATGTTCCAGTTCCAGAAAGTTTAACTTGTTCTTCTGTTTGTTCTTCTGAATAAAATTCAGAAATCATTTGGCGATATATTCTATATTTTTCTTTATCATCTTCAACTATTTTTTTCTCTTTTTTATTGTCGTCAAATAACATACCAAATTCTTTACTTTGATTGAATTTGTATGCTAAAGCTAAAATATGTTTGCATGTTCCGTATGAGTCTTTATAATAATTACATGTACATTTAACGTCATTTAATTCACCGTTAGAAATCTCTATATATGGCTCATATGAAGCATCTTCGATGTTTGCATTTCCATATATTTTGATTTGTTTGTCATCATACTTAACTCTTGTTATTGCTAATTCGTTTGATGATCCTAGATTTTTTGCTTCACTAACAAGCTTGTCTGATGCATAACGCTCTAATTCAGTTAAAACACTCTCATTTATGATCATTGCAATCTCCAATAAATAAATTTTTAGAATTAAAAAATAGTTGAAAATAAATACTTCTAAACTAGTGTACTATTATATAATATTTTGAACTGTTTGGCAAATTTTTTACACAAAAAGAAAGGAGGTTGCTATTGCAAACCTCCCCCTGCTGGGAAATAATTCGGATTTACTTAATTTTTGCCTGTCGTCTTATGCTTTCCTAACGGAGACTTCACCTTCAGCTAAGAATACAGCTACTCTTTTTGCTGCAATCAGTCTGCTTAACTTATAGACTGCGCTGGGTGAAGCAGTTTCTCCTGTGAGTTTCTTCATCTGGTCTGTAATATCGACCTGATAGACCTTCACACGAGGGCTTCTGTACTCAAACACTTCTACTACAACCCGCGCATTACGCACAAACATCATCCTGCCATTTCTTAAATCTTGGCCCTTAAGATGATGATATCCGTCTGCCAATAACTTTTTTGCATAGTTATGGCTGTTCGGCTGCAGTTTCCGACGTTCTGAGTAGAAGTATGTTACTCTTCCCTCAGTATAATCATTGCGATCCGTATTGGTCGCTTTGATCTCGATGACTTCTGGTTTCCTACTAGTTTTCATGGTATTGTATACCTCCTAATGTCTTATTTTTTAAAAAACTAGTCATGCACAAAGCATGGTTCCCAGCATATACATATAAATCCGTAACAATAATTATAATACAATTACCATAAAATGTCAATTTAGGCATAAAAAAGAAGGAGGTTGCTATTGCAAACCTCCCTTGCTGGGAATAATACGGATCTTTCCTTTTAATAAAATTTATTAGGCAGTAAATAAACTCTTCCTTCGATAAGAATCGGCTTTATTACCCGTTCCTTATTAATCTTATGGGCTAGTTTTTCTACTGCTACAGGAGATATTTTCTCTCCTATGTATGATCTGATTTTGCTTGATATATCCTCCCTGTAGACTTTTTCTCCAAAAACTGTCTTTTCCGTAACTTCAACATATATCTTTGCTTGTTTTATAAAGATAATTTTGTTATTACGCAAATTACGTTTTTTGATATGGTAGAATCCATCCCTGGTTAGCTTCCGCTTTAATTCAGCATCTGCTGCATCTACCTTTTGTCTAGCAGAGTAGTAATACACAAGCCGGCCCCGGGTTTCTCCAGGATGATCAAACACTGTCGATTTTAATTCGACTGAAATTGGTTGCCTAGTTTCTTTCGCCTTCAATTGCATTTCCTCCTATGTGTTGTTATTTTTTAAAACTAGTTCACACTTATGTGCGTTCTTCCCAGCCAATATATAATCCGTACTATTCATTATAGTATTTTTACCATAAAATGTCAATTTTGGGCATAAAAAAGAGGACAGAAACTTTTCTGTCCCCCCTCGCAATCTTAAGCTGCTAATATAGTTACTATACAGCAACTCCCTCCGTCTTGGGAAGTGAATGACGTTCAAAAGTGATTTCCGTCATTGCATCGTCCCAAGCTACAACTTCAAGTACACCGTTGTCTATCTCAGCCTGAACGATGGCTGCAAATTCCTCGGTTGCCTGTGCTGCATCGGGACCATACCAAGTCTTGAGTTTGAATACTACATTCTCAACCTGGATAGTGTCATCGATACATACCTTGATAGCTGCTTTCCTGATAACTTTGGTGTATTCACCATAGTCTTCAGTCTCGTAGCCTTCATCCTGGTAGTAAGGCAACTGATGATACCGTTCCGGATAAATATCTTCTACATCTTCCGGAACGAAGTTAACGGTAATGGTTTCTGGTGAAAGAATCTTTTTCATGTTAACCTCCTGTAAAACCATTAAATACTAAAAACCTATTGCGCCCTGTTATCGAAATAACATCTCCACCATTATAGCACATTTCTGGCGGTTTTACAATACGTTAAAAAACTCTAACAACTGTATCGTATACAATTGTTAGAGTTTTAAAATTTTAGTTATTTGCCTAACGATTATTCTCCTTTAAATTAGGCTTGTTCAGGTCTATTTGTCATTTCTTCTTTTGCAAGAAGGTCATTCCATCTCTTATCTACTTCTTTTTGGAATTCTTCAATCATCCACTCATTGCCTGGTTTAAACATATGTTTAAATCTCTTTTGTTTCTTTAACCATTCGCTTACAGGTAATTTGTTAGCTGGTTTATATGTAACATGATATACACCGTTTACAACTTCATATAATGGCCAATAGCATGTTTCTACAGCAAGCTTATTGATTTCCATTAAGTCTTCTGTTGCATATCCCCATCCTCTAGGACAAGGAGCTAATGCATTAATAAATGCTGGTCCATCTGTGTAAATAGCTTTTTCTGCTTTTTCATATAAATCTTGGAATACTCCAATTGCAGCAGTTTGACATACATATGGAATATGGTGTTGTACCATAATCTCTGTTAAATCTTTTCTTGATTGCATCTTACCAGGAATAACATTTCCTGCAGGAGATGTTGTTGTATCTGCAAAACGTGGTGTTGCTGATGATCTTTGGATACCTGTGTTCATATAAGCACCATTATCATAGCAAACATATGTTAAATTGTGTCCTCTTTCCATTGCTCCAGAAAGTGATTGGATACCAATATCATATGTTCCACCGTCTCCACCGAATACGATGAATTTTGTATCTTTATCTGCAGGTAATTTACCTTGTTTCTTCATTGATTTGTATGCTGCTTCAACTCCTGAAGCTGTTGCTGATGCACACTCAAAAGCTGTATGAATATAAGAATCTGACCAAGCTGTGTATGGATAAATACAAGTTGAAACTTCCATACATCCTGTTGCGTTTGAAACAACAACATGGTCTTCTGGTTTAACTGCTCTTAAAATCATTCTAGCTAAAGCTGGAGCACCACAACCCGCACACATTCTATGTCCTGCTGTAAATCTTGATGGTTTATTTGCTACTATTTCTTTAACATTATACATAGACTATTTACCCTCCTTTAATCCTAAAAATCTATAAGGAACGCTCATATCTGTTGTGTATTGTAAGTCGTGATAAACACTCTTAATTTGATCAGCTGTAACGTCTCTTCCACCTACACCATATGTGTAGTTGATTGTGTTTACATGAACACCTCTATTAAACATTGATGAAGTAATATCTTCATAAAGTGGTCCACCAACATTTGATACTAATGGAACTTTATCAAGTACTGCGACTGCTTTTGCATTTCTCAATGCATCTGCAATTTCTTCACCTGGGAAAGGTCTAAATACTCTAATTTTTAATAATCCAGCTTTGATGCCTTGTTCTCTTAATTCATCTACAACTGTTTTAACTGTTCCTGCTGTAGAATTCATACATACGATTACAAATTCAGCATCATCCATTTGATATCTTTCAAAGAATTCATAATGTCTTCCTGTCATATCTTCGAATTCTTTTGCAACATCTAAGATTACTTGTTTTGCATTTGCCATAGCAACTGCTTGTTGTTTTTTATGTTCAGTTAGGTATGGTTGTAAATCCATAGGACCTACTGCGATAGGATTTTCTCTATCTAATAAATAATGTTCTGGATGATATTCACCAACAAATGCTTTTACTTTTTCATCTTCTTCAAGTTGAATTGCTTCAATAGCATGTGATGTGATGAAACCATCTTGGCAAACCATTAATGGAAGCATAACATCTTTGTGCTCTGCAATTCTGTGAGCCATAAGCATGTTGTCATATGCTTCTTGGTTATTTTCACTAAATAACATTATCCAACCTGCATCTCTAACGCTCATTGCATCAGTATGATCGCAGTGGATATTTAATGGTCCTGAAATAGCTCTGTTAACAAGACCCATAACGATAGGTAATCTTGAAGATGAAGCGATTTGAACCATCTCCCACATGTATTCAAGTCCGTTTGCAGAAGTTGCTGTCATAGCTCTAGCTCCTGCAGCTTCAGCACCAATACATGCACTCATTGCACTATGCTCACTTTCAACTGCAACAAACTCTGTATCAACTTGTCCGTTTGCTACATATGTTGAGAAGTATTGTGGAATTTCTGTTGATGGAGTAATTGGGAAAGCAGCAACAACATCAGGATTAATTTGTTTCATGGCATAAGCTGTAGCTTCGTTACCACTTAAACGTTCTCTAATACTCATATTATTTGCCCTCCTCTCTCATCTCTATTGCTTTGAATGGGCAAGCTTTTGCACAGATTCCGCAACCTTTGCAATATTCATAATTGAACTCGCCTCTACATAAATCTTTCCCAACAGGAATAGCATCATCTGGGCAAACTGGGTAACAAAGACCACATTGTTTGCACTTCTCAGGAATCCATACAGGTGTCATACTTCTCCAGTCACCTGTTTTGAATTCTCTAGCATTTCCTGCTTCATATATTGTTCCACCTGGGGTTAATTCTTCCCAAGTTGAATCTTTATTTATATCCATCTCTTCCTCCTTCTTATTGTAATTGCTTAACTTGTTCTAATGCTAAAGTTAATGCTTTCATGTTTCCTTCGATAACTTCAGGTTTCTTTGCAAATTTGTGTTTGAAAGATCCTTCCATATCTTTAATAAAATCTTCTTCAGACATAACTTCTGAAACTTTAACAATAGATGCAAGCATTGGAGTATTAGGAAAATATTTTCCTAGCGCTTCTTCAGAAACAGTTCTTGCATCAATTGCAAAAACTCTTCCTTCGTAACCTTTTAATAAAGGTCTTAATTCATCAATTGTTTTTGTAGTATTGATAACAATTGCTCCTTCTTTCTTAAGTCCTGCTGTTACATCAACTGAACTTAATAAAGTATCATCTACAACTACAACAAAATCAGGTTCATAGATATTACTATGAATTCTAATTGGGTTTACGCTTATACGATTATAAGCAGTAATTGGCGCACCCATTCTTTCAGGTCCATATTCAGGGAAACCTTGAATAAATTTTCCTGTGTTGAATGCAGCATCAGCTAATAAAAGTGAAGCTGTTTTTGCACCTTGGCCACCTCTTCCATGCCATCTAATTTCAATTAAATCTTTCATGTGAGCCTCCATATAATAAAACACTATTTATATAGTATTTTTCAGTTAAAATTATATATTTACGCATATTTAAAGTCAATAAAAAGCATTTTACAAGTGAGTTACAAAAAGAGACTTTCGCTGGACTTAATTGTCCTTCAAAAGTCTCTTTGTATTTAATATTTAGAATTCAAAATCTTTTAATTGTTCTCTTAATCCTGGTAAGATAGCGTCGCATAATTCTTCTTTATTAACGTCTAACTTCCATTCAAATCCTTCTCTCTTTAATTTGAAAGTAACTTCTGTTTCAATTCTTTCTATTTCATCGCTAGTCAATAATTCTGTTAAATAATCATCTAGATTCTTTTGAATATCAGAAGATTGCTTTGTTGAGAATGCACTTATAATAGAATATGATAATGCTCTAATATAATATTTCTTAATAACCTTACCTATATTCTTGTTAACGATTCTTACTCTAACATATCCATCAACAAAATCAGCTTTTTCTTCAACAATTTCATATTCCATCTTCTTAAAGAAGTCTATGTAATCTTTTTCATCTTTTTTGCTTTGTTGAATAATCTCATTTGTTGCACTTGTAGTAGTTTCTGTATTTCCTTCATTGTTTGTGATTATTGAATCTGTAATGCTATTTGTATTAGTTTCAGTTGGCACTTCTAAACCTAATGTATTTTTTAAATCAATTAACTCAACTTCTGTAGATTGATCACCAGCTTTTAATTTATCTAATGTATCAACTATTTTGTTGTGAGCTGTTATTTTTGAGAAATACCATAACCCTAAAAATGCAGCGATTGCTAAGATAATTACTACAACCATAGTAATTATAACTTTTCTTCCGCCTTTTCTGGCTTTCTTTTCCTCTTGAGTAGCAGTTGTAGTTTTTGTTTCAACTACTGGTTGTTGAACATAAGCTTGGCTAACTTCTGCACTAACTGTAGTTGTTCCAAATTCATTTGTTGTAGTTGTTGCTACTGGTGTTTCAACAGGAGCTTCAACTGGTGTTGTTTCAACTTCGTTAACTACTGTTTCTTCAATAACTGGCTCTTCAACTTTAACATCAACTTTCTTTGCTCTAGTTGTTTTCTTAGCTGGAGCTTTTTTGGTTGTTGCCTTCTTAGTTGTTTTAGCAGCTGTTTTCTTTGTTGCTGTTTTTGTAGTTGCTTTCTTTGTTGTAGCTTTAGCAGCTGTCTTCTTAGCTGTTGTCTTTGTAGTTGTTTTCTTTGCAGCAGTTTTTGTTGCAGCTTTTGTAGTAGTCTTTTTTGCAGTTGTTGCTGGTTTCTTTGTAGCTGTCTTCTTAGCTGTTGCTTTTGTTGCTGTCTTCTTTGCTGTTGTTGCTTTTTTAGCTGGAGCTTTCTTTTCTTTCTTCTCTTCGCTCATTATGTACCTCCTATATATATTATTAGCTTTTACTAATTAATTGTTTCATCATTATTCAAATATTCTTTAACTGCTAAATAAGCTGTTATTGAAATTCCACCTCTAATATAACCTAATTTTATTAATTCGGCAAATTCTTCAATTGTGATTTCTAGTGTTGAGATATACTCATCATCATCTAAGTGTTGCTCAGACTTCTTTTCACAACCTTCTGCTAAAAAAATATAATTTATTGATTTACTAGATGCTTCATCTGGATAATAATCTACTAGTTTAGTGAACTTTTCGCCTATGTAACCAGTTTCTTCAACTAATTCTCTCTTGGCTACTTCTTCTGCATCTTCGCCTTCCTCTACAAGTCCGGCTGGTACTTCAACAGATACTCCACCCTTTACTGCAACTCTTGGCTCTACAATTATAACTACGTTTCCACTTTTAGTAATTGGGAAGATAATTGTTCCGCTTCCGTCCTTACCTTGTTTTCTTATGATTTGTCTATTGATTGTTTCACCATTATTCAAATCATATTCAGCTTCGTTTACTGAAATAAAACCGCAGTCATAAACTTTTTCGTCGTGTGTATCTATAGTCTTATACTTTTCTTTTTCTCTTTCAATTATTTCTAAAACTTCTCTTCTCATTTGAGTTCTCCCAGAATTAATTAAATTTCATCTCCTGATGAATTCTTCTTTTCTGCCTTGTCCATTGCTTCTAATTTCTTTAATTCTTGCATTTCTTCTTTGCTTGCAAAGTCTTGTGAAATACTCTTCTTTGTATCTTTTAAAACTTTTACTTCTTCAACTTTGTATTTTTTGAAGTAATTGTTTCCGTCTTCATCTTTTAGTTTAACTCTAACTACTTGTCTTAAAGCTTCAACGCTTTCGACTGTTCCTTCACCATCTTCCGCTGTTCTTACTAATGCTCCTGGGTGAGGTAATGTTTTTAATATGTCTGTATAAACATCTTGTTCATATTTTAAGCAACACATTAATCTTCCGCATGCTCCTGTAATTTTTGAAGCATCCAAAGATAAACTTTGTTCCTTAGCCATTTTGATAGAAACACCATCAAATTGTTTTAAGAATGAACAACAACATAATTCTCTACCGCACATTCCGTATCCGCCAATTTTCTTAACTTCGTCTCTTGTGCTAATTTGTCTAAGTTCAATTCTTGTTCTAAATATACTAGCTAAATCTTTTACTAAATCTCTGAAGTCTATTCTATTGTCTGCTGTAAAAGAAAATATCAATTTTGAATTATCAAATAAATACTTAGCATCTGTTAATGTCATTTCAAGATTGTGTTCTTTTATCTTTTTCTTGCATGTTTCGAATGCTTCAGCATTTTTCTTTTCGTTCTCTGCTTGATGTTTTTTATCTTTTTCATCAGCAAGTTTTAATACTTTCTTTAATGGTTCGGCACCTTTTGTTTCATCGACTAGTTTTCCTAGAGAAACAACAGTACCAAATTCAGGTCCCATTCTTGTTTCAGTGATAACTTTATCACCAACTTTTAATTCTATGTTGTTTGGATTGAAATAATAGATTCTTCCATTATCACTAAATCTAACTCCTGCTGCTTTAACCATTTAAATTCCTTTCTTATTATATATACTTATTTAATAGTTCTTGTCGCTATTAAATATCATCTTTCGTAACTAATTCAATTTAGTGTACTGATTTCCATGTATTCATCAATAGATAATCAATACTCATTTCATAATTATTATTCATTAATAGTTTTTGTTTTGTCTTTTCAACATATTCAATCGCATCAATCATGCCATTCTTAAAAAACAAAATATTCATATACTCTAGAAAAGAATTAATATTATCTTTTCCATTATATAAAACATCTGCATCTTTTAAGAACTCTTGTAATGGCTTGGTTTTAATTTCTCCGATTAAAGCTTTTATCGCTTCATAATCCACAATGTTTTCAGAAATTGTGGAAACATTACTCATACTTCCATCTAAAATCTCAATTAGTTCATCTGAGATTTCCGGATTGATTTGTTTAATATCTTCTTGTTTTAACTTGTTGAAACTTACCTTAATACATCTTGATTTGATTGTTGGTAAGATAATATTTTCATTTTCTACTATTAATATAATAGTAACGTATTCTGCTGGCTCTTCTAATGTTTTCAATAAGCTGTTTTGGCTTTCTTGGTTCATCTTGTCAGCATCATTTATAATGTAAACTTTTTTACTTGATGTAACTGGTTTTACTGATATTTTTTCTAATAGTGATCTGATTTGTGAGATTTTAATTATGTTGCCATCTGGCTCAACCTCATAAAAATCAGTGTGTGTTCCCGCATCAAACTTGATACAAGAATCGCAACTTCCATTGCAGTTTTCTTTATCTAGACATAGCAATTTCTTTGCAAATTCTCTTGCAAACAATCTCTTTCCAATGCCTGATTTTCCAACAAACATATAACTATGAGAAGCATTGTCTAACTCAATTGTTTTTTCTAAATATTTCTTTACTTCAGTGTTTCCAACTAAATTGTTAAACAATTTTCTCCTCCATAAATCTTATTAATCAACTCCACCAAATTTATCAAATGGGAAGAATCTTAAAACAACTTTTCCTTCAATCTTGTCTACTGGTATACATCCAAATGCTCTACAGTCAAGTGAAACCGATCTGTTGTCACCTACTGCAAATACATATCCTTCAGGAACTACAAAATCATTGTAGTTTTCTGAATATGTCTCTGTTCCTTCTGGCAAATATTCTTCTATTAATTGATGGTTATTTACATATACTTTTCCATCTTTGATTACTACGTGATCACCTGCAGTTGCTATAACTCTCTTGATGAAACTTGTTTTTCCAATCTCTAATACATAATAAACAAATGATGAGAATGGGTTATCTGGTTCATTTTCATATTTAGCTACTGGGTTCTTTTGATCAATACTTGCTTGTTGTAATGAATCATTTGAAGGTGCTGTAAATGTAATAATATCACCTTTGTTGTACTCTTGATGGAATGTTCTACACACTCTATTTAGAATTAATCTATCACCTGGTTTTAATGTTGGATCCATTGATTCTTGTCTAACTACTGTAGGTGCACCAATGAAATATTTGATAACAATTGCAATAACTACTGCAATTATTATGCAATATACCCATTCAAGAACAGCCTTAACTTTTGGATTCATTCTCTTCTTAGCTGCTGGTCTTTCTTCTGATTCTTCTTCAACGTTTCCAAACTTATCAATTCTATTATCGTTATGATTGTCATGTTGTAATCTAGATGGATCAACTTCATCATAAATCGGATTATTAAATGGATTTTTCTCTGTATTAATTTCTTCAGTTTTAACTTCTTGAGCTTCCTTTGGTTGCTCTACTGGTTGTTCTACTTGAGCTGTTTCTTCCTTTTGATCAATTACTTCTTCTTTATTTTCATCTAAATTACTTTGTCTCATGTTCTTCCTCTTTATTCTTTATCATTCTTAATTGGTACTTGAATAATTACTTCTGTACCTTTTCCTGGCTCACTCTTTATTTCAATGTTTCCGCCATTTTGTTCAACTATTTGTTTTGCTATAGAAAGACCAAGTCCAGTTCCACCCATTTCTCTTGAACGAGCTTTATCTACTCTATAGAATCTATCAAATACTTTGTCTAAGTCTTTTCTTGAAATACCAATACCTGTGTCTTTAATTTTAATGTAGGCTATGTTTCTAAATGATCCAACATAAACATCAATTGAACCACCTTCTGGAGTATATTTAACACTATTACTAATAATGTTAATGATAACTCTCTCTAATCCATCGTAATCTCCCTCAATATCAGGAATATTAGATGTTACATAGCTATTAAGTTTTTGGCCTTTTCTTTGAACTTCAATCTCAAATTTTTCAACACAACTCTTTGTTAATTTACCTAAATCAAATGTTGTAAATTTGATTTCTGTTTTTCTATCATATTTTGAAAGTGTTAATAAATCTTGAACTAATTTTTCCATACGTTCTGCATTTTCATAAATAACTTTAATAAAGTGATTTATTGTTTCTGCATCTTGAACGCCATCAAGTAAAGTCTCTGAGAAACCTTTAATTGATGTTAATGGAGTTTTTAATTCATGTGATACGTCTGCTACGAAACGTTTTCTCATTTCATCGTTCTTAACGCTAGTTGTAACATCATGAATTATTGTCATTAGACCTGTAGGTCTATTTATCTCATCTTTGAATGGAACGAATGATACATTCATTGTTCCAACATTATTTGTTATTGTATTATCTGATGAAGTTAGGTTATCTAAATAGATAATTTTTTCCATGTTGTAGTTGTCATTTTCACTACCACCAAATTTAGAGAATATTTTAGTAAATGTATCATCAGTGTCTCTAAGCTCAAGTAAATACTTAGCTGTAGGGTTGATGTAATTTACTGTTCCATCCATGTCGAATGAAATAACTCCATCATTTAAATGATTTAATATTGTACTGATTTCAGTTTTTTGTTGATTTGCCTCGCTTAATCTGTACCTTAATTCCTCAACAAGTGCATTGAATGCAGTCTCGTTTTTTGGCATCTTATCAATTTGGTTAATATTTGCGCTCTTTAACATTCTTGATGTTGGAACAATTACTTTTAATTGTGTGTAAATTGCTATAACTATAAATAAGAATGAACAAGCACATAATGCAATAAAAGCAATAATACCAATCTTGGTAATTATTGCTTCATTGCCTGTTATATTACCTATTGCAATTGATATAGTAAACCACATTACTAAAATTACTAAAGTACAAATTAGATCAGACAAAAGAATATATCTAAAATGATAATTTTTCATAATAATGCCTCTTAATCTAATTAATGGTTTTGTTTATATTAACTATTTATTAGCAATATAATATCCTACTCCTCTTTTTGTAATTAAGATTTTAGGGTTTGCAGTATTCTTTTCAATTTTTTCTCTAATTCTTCTTACAGTAACATCAACTGTTCTGATGTCTCCATAGTATTCATATCCCCAAACCTTTTCAAGTAAGTCTTCTCTTGTTACTACTTGTCCTGGTTTTTGAGCTAAGTATTTTAATACTTCAAATTCTCTTCTTGTTAAGTCAGAGATTACTTCACCTCTAACGTTAACTTCAAATTTATCTAAATCTAAAGTCATGCTTCCAACATCGATCTTATTATCTCTTCTTGAAGCCATGATTGTAGCTGCTTGATCAGCTTTTCTTAGATTAGCTTTAATTCTTGCAGTTAATTCTCTTGTACTAAATGGTTTAGTCATGTAATCATCTGCACCAATTTCTAATCCTAAGATTTTATCAATTTCTTCACTTCTTGCAGAAAGCATAATAATAGGTGTATTAACGTTTTCTTGTCTTAATCTTCTACATACTGTTAAACCATCTTGTTTTGGTAACATTACGTCAAGAATAATAACGTCTGGTTTTAACTCCATTGCCTTTTTAAATCCGTCTTCTCCATTAGTTGCTGTTTCAACGCTATAACCTTCTTTTTCAATATTGAATTTTAATAAATCTAATATTGATTCTTCATCATCTACAGCAAGAATTAATTTTTTCTCTTCTTCATTTGTAACTTCATTTGGGACAATATTTTCGTTCTCCATTTTTACGCTTTCCTTTCGTTTATTTTATTTTGAAAAAAATGCTCTTAAATACTTCTTATTTATATCATATAGGTCCTCATTTATCAATAAAAAAAGACAAAAAAATTACAGTCCAATTATCAATATGTAAATTAGAAAATTAAACTGTAATTTTTGTAATTATTTAATTCTTTTTATGTAAACAAATTAGATATCTAAATCAAGTTCAATTGGACAATGATCGCTTCCCATAATGCTTTGATGGATCTTTGCATCAACTATTTTATCTTTAATTCTATCTGAAACAACGAAGTAATCAATTCTCCATCCTATGTTTCTCTCTCTTACATGGCCCATATAACTCCACCATGTATACTCTTCTTCTTTTTCTGGATATTTATATCTGAATGTATCAATAAAATTGCTATCTAAAAGTGCTGTCATCTTTTCTCTTTCTTCATCAGTAAATCCAGCATTGCCACGATTAGATTTTGGATTCTTCAAATCTATTTCTTGGTGAGCAACATTTAAATCTCCACAATAAACAATTGGTTTCTTGCTATCTAAAAGTTTTAAATATGCTCTCATACCATCTTCCCAAACCATTCTATAATCAAGCCTCTCAAGACTTCTCTTTGCATTTGGAACATAGCAATTTACTAAATAGAATTTTTCAAATTCAACAGTGATAATTCTACCTTCATTGTCTTCTGCTAGAACCTCTAATTCTTTATTGTTTTTAAAATCCTCAATAAGGCCTTTTGTAACTTTTATTGGTTCATCTTTTAGAAACACCGCTGTGCCCGAATATCCTTTTTTCTCTGCGCTATGAAAATATTGTTTATCTCCAAGACTCATAATATCAATATCGATTTGATCTTCTTGCATTTTTGTTTCTTGAATACAAAAAGCATCTGCATCAACCTCTGTAAAAAAGTCTTTAAATCCCTTTGTCATGCAAGCTCTAAGCCCATTAACATTCCATGAAATTAATTTCATCTTTATACCTCGTTTAAACTAATCTATATATTTCTTCTATTATATATATAATAAAAAGTCAAGATATCATAAAAAATAGAGACTATAATTTCTTATAGTCTCTACTTATTTTATTAACCATGAATATTATTTATTTGCACTCTCTTCTGTTGCTTCTTCTTTCTTTGGTTTTTTGAATGCTTTTACACCTAAAGCTAAATTGATTAATACTACGATTGGTATTGCAATTAATACCATTTGTTTTGTATTTGTTTCGCTTGTTTGTGGTAATAATCCATCTAATTTCTTAGCATAATAGTATTTAACTACTATCTCTTCAGCTTTCATTGTACCATGTGCTTCTTCAGGATTGTTTGTTAATTCATATCCTTCAAACTCATCTGGTTTTGTTGTGTATTCTTTTCCTTCATAGCCTTTAATTACAAGATCATCTGACATCTTTTCATCTGTCATCATATTAATATATTGAACTCTTACAGTAGTATTTAATGCTACATAGTAAACAATTTCAATCTTAGTTGTTGTATATTTACCTTTAGCAGTTTGAACAATATCATTTCCGTCTTTATCTTTTGTCATTAATGTGAATCCTGGTATTGTCTTTGGAGTAATTGTGTACTCTTCACCAAACTCACCTTGGTGTACTATTTCTTCAACAACTTTTTGTGTGTTGATATCAACATATCTTTCAATAACATCTGCTGGAATCAATTTGTAGTAGAATGTAACAATTGTTGTGTCTTCTGTTCCATTTACTTTCATTGTTCCTTTTGTATTGCTTGGTAATCTCTTTTGATCTAACACATAACCTTTGATATCTTTTGCAGATACTTCGTAATTCTCATCTTCGTGTCCTTCAATTGTTTCTGATTCCATTACTTCTTCGTCAGTTAATGTATCTTTATATCTTACGATTACTTTTGCTTGTCTTCTATAGTAATATGTAACTTCTTGTAAGTCTTTTAATAATTCTATCTCTTCGCTTTCTGGTAATAAGCTTACTTCTTTACCATCTACAAGTTCTGATCTAGCTAAGTCGTACAATGGAATTTCTTTAGAACTTATCTTAACAATAGAATGTCTATCGCCTTTATAAGTATCTGTTTTTAATTCTGCCTTTGTCTTTAAGTCTTTATGATGTACTACTAAGCCTGCGCTTATTGTAGACTCATATTCGTAAGTTACATGTGTAACTACATCAATTGAATCATCTTCGTTAACTTTAACTTTAGTTGTTCCTTTATAATTCTCTGGTGTTGCTACTAATCTATAGTTTGTGAATGTCTTAGCTTCTGTTTCGTACTCATCACCTTCATGATTTTCTACAATTACATCATCAGCTAGTTTTCCGCCTTCAACATCAATATAACTTGTAATTACTTTTGTATTTCTTACATAATAGTAATTTACTGTTATTGTATCTTTTGCGAATTTACCATTCTTATTTGTAGGTAATTTAGTTTCTACCAAATCAAATCCTTCAAATGTCTTACTTGCTGTTTCGTAATTATCTCCCTCAATACCTTCTAGCGTTTCAGTTTCTAGAATTGTATCGTGTTTATCATCAATATGATGTACTACTACACCTTTAGAAATTGCTTTGTAATAATACTTAACAATTACTTCTGTGTTTGTTGGTTCGAAGTTTTCATCTCTTTCTACTGTATAAACTCCATTTGCATTTGTTGGTGTTTTATCTTCATCAACTACAAATCCTGTTATAGCTTTTGGAGATGTTGTATAGTTCTCACCTTCAACTCCATTCAATGTTGTATCTTCATCGATCTTTTCGTCTGTAGCTGTATCATAATATTCAACTTTTACAGTTGCTTGTTTTACATAGTAGTAGATTACATCTTGTGCTTCTTCTAATAATTGACCATTTGCGTTTGCTGGTAATTTACTTACTTCGTGTTTAATTGTTTCACCATCAACTTCAATCTCTTCCTCAACTGTACTTACTAATGTGTATCCTTCGATTGTAATTGGGCTTGTTTCATAAGTTTGATATCTTTCACCTCTAATTACATATGTAGTAGTTTCTCCATCAACCTTAATATCTTTATTAGTCTTAATGTCTCTGAAGTGTACTGTTACGCCTGCAGAACTTGTTGATTCGTAATAATATGTAACTGTTGTGGTTGTATTGATAACTCCCTCGTTTTCAGTAATTTCCATTATTCCTGAAGCGTTATCAGGTAATCTATCTTCTTGTAATTTGTATCCAGCTATAGCTTTTCCTGTTGTTGTATAATTATCTTTTCTATGATTGTTAATTGTTACTCTTGAATTTGGTATTTCTGTATTTGTTTGAACATCAATATGTTTGATTACTAATTGAGTCTTTCTTGTATAATAATACTTAACTTCAATTGCTGAAACTGACATGTGACCTTCTGCATTATCAGGTAATTGTGATTCTACTACATCAAATCCTTCGAAGTTCTTTGGATTAATCTTGTAGTATTGTCCTTCACTTCCCTCATGTACAGTTGGTTCTTCCATTAATGTTTCATCATAGATGTCAATGTGCTTTTCAATTACACCTGCAGAAACTTTGTTATAGAAGAATGTTACAACTGTTGTAAATGATATAACGTTCTTATCTGCATCTCTTGTAACAACCATTGTTACATTATAATCATCTTTTTGACTTTCAGCATCTAATACGTATTCATCTAAATCTCTTGGTCTAACTTCTTTTACATCGTTTTCATGACCTTCGAATATATCATCATCTACAATCTTTGTATTTGCATTCTTATCTACATATTCTACTCTGATGCTTGCTGCATGTTTGTAGTAATATGTAACTGTTTTCTTAGTCTTACCTAATGTTCCTTCTGCATTTGTTGGTAATCTACTTTCATCTAAATCATATAACATGAATGTCTTAGCTTCTGATGTGTATTGATCTCCTTCATATCCAGTTATAGATGTCTTTTCAGCGATCTCTTTATCTGAATATGTATCTTTATATAATATATCTACGCCTTCAGATTCTGCTATATAATTGTAGATTACTGTTGTTTCTGTTTGAACATTTCCATGTCCATCATCTACAACACTCATATTTCCAGAAGCATTTTGTGGTCTAGTTGTTTCATCTAGTTTATATCCCTCAAATGTTTTCTCTTCTGTAGTATATGCATCTGTTTCGTGACCTTCAATTACAATGTCATCACATAATTTTGCATTATCACCTGTTAAGTATTTATCAACATATTTAACTCTTACAGTTGCTTGTCTCTCATAGTAATAGTTTACTGTGATTGCATCAACTGTCATCTTACCACTTGCAATATCTGCTGCTGGTAATCTTGATTCTACTAAATCATATCCATCAAATTCTTCACTTGAAGTTGTGTAGTCTTGATCTTCAACACCAGTTAAAGTGCTTGTCTTAATTACTCTATCTGTGTTTATATCAATATGATTTACTACAACACCTGCTGAGATGTGCGCATAGTAGAATATCTTTTCTTGTGTATCTTTTGTAAATGTTCCTGCTGGTTCTTCTGGTTCTCTCATTAATCTGTAGTTTTCAATTAACTTACCATAAGATAAAGCGTTATATGGATCTCCTTCAAATCCTTCGATTACTGTTGGATCAGAAATTTCTTGATTTGTTTTTTGATCTACATATTTAATATTTACTTTACCTTTCTTCATTAATGTATAGAATGTATCTCCATCATTATCATCTTCTGATTTTGTTGGATAGTTTGCAGGAGTTGAGTCTAAGTCGCTATTTACTCCGTTTCCGTCTGTAAAGTATGCGCCATATGTATTACCACTGCTATCTCTTGCAGCTGTAATTTCTCCATTTACTGTATGATATACTTTTTCTCTTGTTGGTGTTACATGTACCTTTAATACTAAATCTACGCTTGGTACAGTATCGATTTCGCCTCTTAATAACTTAATTATACTATCACCATTTAGGTCAGCTAAAGCCCCAACATTAGCTAAGTTGTTTGTCTTAACTGCTGTTACTCTACCTGTTTCAGAATCTGTGCTTGCAACTTCCCATCCATTAGCTATGTTTACTTCATTATCTGCAATAAACTCTAGTTCCTCTGGAATGAATTCGATAATCTCAGCTGCATATCCAGTTTCTGTTCCTTCATTATAAATGCTTATAGTATATGTTACTTCGTCGTCACCGTCTTCTACGTTTGCATAAACTTCGTCTTCTGATCTTCCATATACACCATTTTGTGTTCTTAGTATTGCTTGTTCTGTTTCTTCTGATACTACTGGTTTTCTATTTAATTCTGTATTTCCAACTTTGCTTACATATTGTTTTAAGCTTAAGTCCATTCCTTGTTGTCTATCACCAATATTCATAATTACTCTATCTGTTGCAGCCATTGTTACTTCAACATCTTGATTTGTCCAATAAGATGGTGTAACTGCAATTTCAGGACTAGATAATCTACTGATTACTCTTCCTTCATCATCGATAGATACTTGTGTATTATCTCCTAATTTTCTTAAAGTTGATAATTCTTTTAAGTCTGCAGTTTGAACAGATTCATCTGCAACTGTAACTGTCTCATTACCACTATTATCTAATACAACACATCTACCATCATAGAATGCAAATGTACCAGAATTTCTTAGTGCTTCTCCTAAACCAACAACGCTTGGAGTTGTTGTATCGACTGTTCCGTCGTTTTCACCTAATGTTAATGTTCCTCTATTATCAATTGCTAAACCTCTGTCATTTCTTACTGCACCGTATGTTGTCTCATGTATACCTTCTTCGTTTTCAAAGTAATCGTAAATTCTTAATTTACCATTATTGATAACTGCCGCTTCAGTACTTGAATATGTAATACTGTTACCTTGTAAATTAATTACAATATCTTTATCTTCAGGTATTACAAATGTATCTGTTAAACCTATTTCATTATTGATATATAAATAGATTTCTTGGTTAGATGGAGCAACCTTAATTGCTGCATCTAATGAGTTGTAGTAAACACCATTCATTGTAACTGCATTTTCAACTTGTGTTACGTAGTCTAAGATTGCTACTGTGTTATTTTGTAAGTAGCTTACTCTGTAACTTACAGGTTTTGCTGTTACACTACCATTAATAGCTTTGTTTCCACCTTGGATAATACCATCGTAGAAATTAAATGTTCCTGTGTTTGTTACACCGTATGTTGAACCTGTGATTGCTGGTTCTTCAATACTTACTTCTCCATCATCTGATCCTAATGTAAATATACCTGCATTGTTTATACATTCACCAGATGTATTATTGTAGTTACCTCCATAAACATATAGGTTAGAGTTTGCTCTATTTTCTATATATCTAAAATTTCCTGAATTTAAAGTAATAACATCATTTAATGTATTACTATAAATCTTGTCATATGTACCACCATTAATTGTTATTCTACAATTTTGGTGATTTGATGCACCATTTTCAATATAATCCTGAATTGTTACATCTTTTAATTCTAGGTTTGATCCATTATATGTTTTAAATCTATAGAATCTTGAATTCTCGATAATACCTGCGCCATCAGTGCCATATATGTGAGCCCCTTCACTACTATATGTTGAGAAATTTGTATTCTTAATACTTCTTACTTTTCCGTAGAAGTAAGTATAACTCCACTCATTGTTTGTACCTAAGTTACTATCTTCGATTGTAAACCATGCGTTTTGGCAACCTATATATCTATTTTGATTTACATTCTTTAATGTAATTTCTGGACTATAGTTATTTGAATATAAATAACCATTAATGCTTGAATCATAGATCTTTAAGTCTTTCTTTATATTATTAAATGAAAGTAATTTTGAATCATGAATTTCAGTATCCATTTGTCCATTAGCATCATCTAATACGAAATAGTAAGATGCATTTCCTAATAGATTCATTGTTGTATTATTAATCTTGAATTCTGTATGATCTTCAGAATTGTTTGAATTGTTATAAACAAAGTATTGTTGTGAATCTCCAACTCTCCATTGATATTCGCCATAGAAATCTACTATAGAATTATTTAAAGTGATTGTACCTGTACTATAGTTGTATACAACTCTATGTTGTGGACTTCCGTTTGCCATAGCTCTATCAAATATATAAACATTGTCAAAAGAAACATTTGCTGCATTATAATTTTTTATTAATAGGTTCCATGCGTGAGCTTTAAACATAATTCTCATTGAATCAAACTTCAATTCGCCATAATTATCTATGTAAGCTTGCGCAAATCCGTGAATCTTTCCTCTTTGATTCTTTGTTGGTCTTTCTCCATCTTCATTTTCTTCTGCTTTTACACTATCTGTGATTGTTAAATCACCATAGTTGTGTATGAACTCTCTAGAAAGTTCATCTCCACCCCAATCTCTTCCTATTGGAGCAATAATATGACCATTTAAGTCAAGTGTGATTTTCTTAAGTTCTTGCTCTTCTTCGTTGTTTTCGTCGCCCTCTTCATTTTCTTCATTGTTTTCTTCAATACCACTTGGAATAGTATATGTATCTACTGTTATGAAGTCTTTTAATAATTTAACTGTTTTTCCAGATTCAGTACAAGCATCGATTGCTGCTTGTAGGTCATCATATTTTACTCCATCTACTTCTGCAATTTCTTTTTGCTCTACTAGTGTGATATCGTACCAACTTTCATTGTCACTATTAACATTTTTCTCTGGCATATATCCATCTTCATACTCATTTACCAATCCATAGAAACCAACTTCTGTACTTAAATAATCTGCTGAATTCGATACAGTGATTGTTCCATCATAGTAACATGTGTTTGAATAATAATATGACCAAATATATCCTCTAATATGTGGTGAATTTGTTACTTCTCCGTCTTTAGTTCCGATAGTAATGTTTGCTTTATAACCACCAGCATCTATTGACCATGAAGCAGCATCACAATTTAGATTTCCACCCAAAATGTTTATAGTTGTATTATCTACTTGTGCTTGTATTCTACAATTTACATTACCATTTCGTAATTCAAATGTACCATACATTCCACCTGTATTATTTAAGTAAATGTATTGGTCATTTACTACTGCCGTTTCACCATCAACAACAAATTTACCAGCGTATATTCTCTTAACGTGGTTTACTACCGTACCACCATTAATTTGTATTAATCCATTACCAGTTTGTCTAATTGTTTCTGGACTATAACTATATCTTGTTTCAATAGAACCACCATTCATAATAAACTGTGCTGTTGTATCATTTGTGAATGCTCTATAATATCCACTTATCAATGTTTCATCATTAATTGTGATTGTACTAGTTCCAGCTCCACTCTCAGCTCTTATTCCATATGTTGTATAAGACTTTGATGTACCATTATATGTGATGTTTCCTACGTTATGATTTACTATTTCCCATCCATTGTCTTGATATATATCGTTGAATGTCATGTTTCCTGTTTTAACATTTTGGATATATGAAATATAACTCATTGTTGTTCCGTTAAATTCCATATCTCCTGTTGAATTGTTATAAATTCTTTCTCTATCTGTCTCTCCTAATGAAGATGTTCCGATGATTCTTGAATTTGTATCTTTAAATGTTGCTTCTCCATCATCAAGAATCATATGAGTATAACTTCCGCCTGAACTTGTGAAATTAATTGTGTCAAACTCTAAATCTCCAGAATTGTTGAATATTCTCTTCCAGTTGCTGCTTGTACCTGCACCAAGTACTGTGACTTTTGCATTAGCAACTTTCATCTTTCCATTATTGATAAAGAATGATCCATTTGAATTATTGTAGTATTCTCCCGTGCCTACACTATCAATAAATGTCATATCACCATAGTTTGTTATTACATTTTGATTTGCAGATGTAAATCTATATCCTTTAACATCAAATGTTGCTTTTAAACCTTCTTTAAATGTAATACCAGCATCTGATGAATCTATTGATATATTTTGTAACACATTGATTTGATATTCTTCTGTTGTATCTAGTGCATCTACAGCTGTTTGGAAATCAGCTAGATTTGTATATTGTCCAACTCCAACTATTTCAATAATTGGAAGTTGTGCTAATATACTATCTTCTTTTGCAACTTCATTACCTGGTTCACCTTCATTATATTTAATTACTTTTACTTGGTATCCAGTTTCTTTTGTAGTAATATTTCCTGTTATTGATTTTCCATCATTAGCTTTTATTCTACCATCATAGAACTTGAATGTTGCTGTATTGTTAACACCATAGTTTACACCTTGGATATAAGGTTTATTTATATCAACGATAGGCTCGCTTTCATCTTCACTATTTGCGCCTTCTTGTCCTAGTATAAATGTTCCACCTGTTACATTTACACCATTAGTTGTATTAATAATTCTACTATTTCCATAAATATGTGTTGTTCCACCTGTTTGGTTCATTCCTGTTGTTGCATTGTCTACAAGAATGCCATCACAATTTACAGCTCCAGCACTAATATTAATACCTGTTACTGAATTTAATATGTTGCAATTCTTTGTATTTACTGTTCCATTAGGATTATTAATTCCTACCCAAATAGTATCTGATGTAAAGTTTTCGGCATTGATAACTGCATTTGATGCATTGTTATAAATTGCCGCATGGTTATTCCAGCTAGTAGTATGTGCATCTTGCCAGAATTTTGAGTTTTTAATTGTTATCTCAGAGTTTGCTCCCTCATTTAAGAAGTGAATTAAATCTGTACTTGTATTTACTTCTTTACCAAAAATTTCATAGTTTTCTATCGAACTATGTTTTGGACTAGCATTACGAATTACACGTGAGTAATTACAGTATGTTGATTGCCAATTTATCTTTCCACCAGTGATGTGGAATTCTGCATTACCCACGTTATCAATACCATATCTTGTACTATAATTATCTCCTTGATAGTTTATTATTCCATCATAGATATTTAGTTTTGCATTTTCATAGTTGTAAATAATTCTAGTTTCTCTACTATATGCACCTACGTATGTAATTGTTCCGCCATATATGTTCATGGTACTATTTCCACCATTTCGGTTCATTTCATACATACCATTTTTCTTCATTACACCGCCATATATATTGACAACACTATCATTATAGTCAGCAAATACATATGTAGCTTCACTTGCTGAAAGTTGAATATCACCATCATGATAGTTTATTATACCTCTTCTAATATTATCAAATACCGCAGTACTATTATATGAGGTTGAATCATAATCCCAACCATAGATATTAACTATACCATCATTGTCGTTTCTAACAGTTCTTGTGTTTTGTCCATCTACTGTAAATTTATATATGTCAATATCTAAAGTTCCTGCATTCTTTATAATATCTCTGCCTTTTAATCCTCTTTCATCTATGTATAAATTGGCTCCTAGTTTTGCATACATAGAATTGTCAAGAGAATCTGCATGATGTCTTCCTTCAAAATCTAAAACTCTATTTTGGGTTACATGTCCTGTAATATTTTCAATGTACTCTGTATCATCTCCATAATACAATTCTCTATCCTTTTGATAGTTTTGTGCAATCTCTAAACTTTCTAATTTTCTATTATATCCTCTAATAGAATATATTTTTCCATTAAACCATTCGCCACTTGATCCAGTGCCTGATGCATCTCCACCAAGTATTAAATATGTAGAACTATCTGGCCAATGTTTATATGTATCATAATCTGATGATTTCCATGTTCCAACTATTACACCGTTAACATATAAGTATTCTTGGTGTCCATCATACATTATACCTGCTGTATATTTTGTATCTGTCTCAATACTGATATCTAATGGAATATTTCTATAATCACCATTTATATATGCTCTTGCATATAGTTTTCTGTCTGAACCATTTACAGATAATCCAAATGCTCCACTTTCATAGTTTGAGAATACTGTATTCCATCCACTATGTATACTGCTAAATTCAAAAGTTGATTCAAATGTAAATTGTCTATAATTTAGTTGAGCAATTCTTACATAGTCATTTCCATCAAATATTAATCCTCTGTTGTCTTCATCCCATACTGGTCCAACTAATACACCATTTCTATTGTTTCCACTTAAGTCTTTCCATGATTCTTCATCAACTAATCTACCATTCTTTAATAAAGTACAGTTTCTGCTATAGATTTTTCCTTTTGTTAAAGTAGAAACTTTTATACTATTAATAGTGAATGTTTCTAATGCATAATCTCTATTTGCATGATACATTCCATAATGGAAGTAATATACACTTCCCCCTTCTACTTCATATGTATAATCTGTAGCTGTTGTATCACCAGTAATATAAATGAATCTTCCTGTTGTGTCACTTTCACCTCTTACAGATGTATCTGTTGTTATTCTTGCATGACCTCTTGATGTATATCCATTAAGATTAGACATCTTACATTCTGCATTAACTGTAATTAAGTATCTTCCCGTTTTTCCAGTTAGGTCTATTTTTTGATATCCATAAGCATTATTTCCATAACTCTTAATATTATAGTTTGTTAATGAAACTTTAGACCAATCAATTGTTGAGCTATCAATATCTAGAATAATATTATCTTTTGTATAATTATCTTCACTTGAATTATTTACATATTTAGCTGTATTAGCTTCTAAGTTTGTTGCTATTTGTTCTTCTGTTAAGTTTTCACTATATTCTCTTACAGCAAATATAGTTCCATGATAATTACTTGAATTATCCGTTCTTCCTAAGAATGCTCCATAATCACTATATGAACCATAGTAATCTCTACCAGAAGGATTCTCCATTTTTACGCCATTATAATAAATGCTGTATTGATTTGTTTCTTGGTCATAATTTATTATGATATCCTTCATTGTTCCATCATAATAATCTGCTGGCACTGGATATCTTTGATTACTTCCATTGCAAGATACAACAAAATAATTTCCCCATACTCCAAATGCTATTTGTCTTCCTGAAGGTGGCATATAAATACAGTTGTTTTCTTGAATCGTTGTTTTTAATACGATTTCTAAACACTTTTGTTCAGCACGTGTTATGTTGTAAGTTCTAAACATTCCATATGCCCAATCATTGAATTTAATACCATTAGACTCTGTATCTTTGCTTGCACATAGAAGTTCCATGTCATTGTGTCTATCACTTTTATCTTTTACTAATCTGTAATTTGTAAAGTTTTGATTTCCCGAAGGATAAATGTGATTATTTACAATGTCATAACTCTCTGTTTCTTGATGATATGTATCTCTTTGTGTATTGATAATTTCTAGTTTTCCATAATTATCAAATCCATTATTTCTATAATTGTATAAATTGTATGAATTTTGATCTACTACTACATTTTGACCTTTTTTAATTGTATTAACTGCAAAGTTTGTATAGTCATTTAGTAATCTTATCTTTGTTACATTATCACCTGCGTTTAAACTGCATTGATCTAATGCTTGTTGTATTGTTGCATATTTTGTTCCAACTAAACTTGCATTATCTGGGCATTCATATATTTCTACATTTTCTTGATCAGAATCATTTCCTAACCAAACTTTTAATCCATTTTCTCCATAGTCTTCTGAAATCATATCTGTGTTTTCTTCGATTTCTTCTATGTTACAATTTAAGAATGGATTTTTCTTTGCATATAATGTACCATCATAGAATTTGAAATTAACATTATTGCTATTAATTAATGGATAAGATGTTGAACATTTAACTACTGGTTCCATTTCAACATTTCCATCTTTTGTACCTATTTCAACAGTGTTTCCACCATTGCTATATTCTGTGCTTGATAGAGGACCATAGTTTGATGTTATTTTTCCACCTTTAATCTTTAAAGTAAGATTTCCTCTGTTTTCATAGAATACGGTATTTCCAGCAACTATTTCTCCTCCATTAATAGTAACATTAGCTCCATATACAAATTGGAATAATGTCCATGAATTATTTTGATTTGATTCAGTTGTATTTGTAAAATAACCACCATTGATTGTTAGTCTACCAAAGCTGTTATCAAATCCATCATTGTAAAGGATGTTAGAATTGCTTCTTGTACAGTAGAATTCTCCTCCGTTGATAGTAATATCCATAAAGTTGCTTATTCTAAATATTCTATCACCTGCAGAAACGAATTTACCACCATTGATTTTAATTACAGCACTATAGTATGTTTCTATCATTTGATTTGCTGTTGATTCAAAATATCCACCATCAATAGTTATTTGGTTACGATTCCAATATTGTGAACCTCTATGGTAATTGTCATATGAATATATGATTCCTCCAGCATGTTTAAATGTTCCGCCCTTAATGTATAATTGTTTTCCATATTCTCTATCTATATAGATTTCCCAATTTCCACCACTAATTAATTGAACGTCTTCATCTGCATCTGGATCAATAATTACATTTGAGTCTTCATAATTTTGGAATATTTCATAATCTCTTCTTGAATTGAATTTACCTTTTTTGATTTCTACTGCTGAGTGACCAGCACCAATGTAGTTTGTATAGTAACAATTCATATCAATGTTGTTTATTTTTATAACAGGAGTCATAACCGAATGTTTAGAATTGTTATACCAACCATTCATGATACCGCACATCATTCCATCAAATTTTGCATCTTGTATTGTTACAAGACCGTAGTTTCTGATACCACATTTTCTTCCATCATCATCTGTTTGAAGTGCTGTAGTAAATCTACCACCTTTAACAACAAGGTTACCTTCGTTAAAGATACCACCTGTTCTTTCTTCATATGAACCTGTTTTTTGTGAGTCAATAATTCCTGATGTAATTGTCATTTGTGCCATGTTGAAATCATCAACATCAATTAATCTAATACTGTTTACTCTGAAATCAAATTCATTGTTACAATATCTGTTTTTGTACATTCCTAAGTGAATATAATATTTTGATCCACCTGTAACATATGCTTTATATGTTTCATTCTTATCGAAATTACCACCATTTTGATAGAAGATTCTGCAGTCCATATCATATGCACCAAATTCAGAAGATGTAAAGTAAACATCTAATCTTCTATTGCCTGTTGATTTTGCATGATAATCAAATTGAAGTAAATATGGTTTAACTTCTTTGCCTGTCAAATCAATTTCAATATATCCTGCTGACCAATCTTCACATGTTGATTCATTTAATGCAATAGAATTATCTTCGTCTCTATATACACTTAAATCTTCTGTCCATGTTCTTGAATGTCTATATGCATTGTGTATGCTTACGCTTTCATCAGTAAGTAATTCTTGATAATCAACTGTATCTATTTTGCTAATATCTGTAACTCTCTCATCAAAATTCCAGTTGTGAATTACATGATTTGTTGTACTATAAATTCTTCCTGATCCTTTATTGTTACTTACTTCAAAGTAATCAATAATTGGTTGCTCACCACTTCCTGTTGTGTTTACAACTCTAAGTTTATGAGTTCCTGCATCTAAGTTGTCTAATATGATATTTACTGTTGTGTATTCTGCACCATATGTTCTTTCTGCAAAGTTATATATACTTGTATCGTTATCATCTAAATAAACGTCAACTTCTCTACTCATGTATATTCCAGAAACAGAGAACATATATGTACCATATTCTTCAATATCAAAATTAAAGCTTAATTCATTATATCTTTGAACACCTGTAAAACCATTTGTTGAAATATTGCTTCCACCATTTCTTGATACTCTTGATGTATCCTCAGCTTCAACTTTATAATCATAACTTCCTGTCATTACAGAACTATCAAATAATTCAAACTTACCTTTGTTATCAACAACATATCCATTTGTTACTGTTGTGAAATCATGTCCGTTCAAATCTAATTTGATATTTTGATTTTCTTCAATTGTGATTGTTTGATCTTTAGCAATATTTTTTAATAAAACAACTTCTACTTGTGAACCATCTGTTCCATATTTTGTTTGGCAATCAGCGATAGCATCTTCTAATAATGTGTACATCTTTCTACCGATTCTTGCTTCAACGTTTGATATAACTTGTAGTGTTGCTGTTTGTAATTCATCTGTTGTTGAATCTTCGATAAATGCATTGTATCCAATTGGTGTTGAACTTACATTTCCATAAATAGCTTTTTCAGCTGTGATGTTTCCATCATAGAAATTAAACACACCACCATTCTTTACATCGATACCAGTTGTCTTACCAGTAATCTTTGGTTGGCTTTGTACAACTCTCTTATTGTCTTCGCCTAATGTAAATATGCTTCCATCGTTAATAACTATAGCTTCTGTGTTGTTACTTGAAACACCACCTCTACCTTTGTTATTGATAATTGTTAAACTTCCATCTGAGTTTTCACTTCCAATTGTGAAAGTTGGTTCTCTTCTACTTCTGTTTCCAATTGTGTATCCATTTAAATCTAATATTACTTTTTTATCTCCATCAAGTACATTAGATTCATTGTAAATTCTATGGATTACTTGAACAGTTGCGCTAGCTCCTTCTGGTATTGTTGCGAAACATGATTCTAATGTGTAGTATTCAGTGTTGATTAAACTTGTGATTTCGTTTCCATCTCTATCTACGATTGCTGTAATTTTTGCAACTGATATATCAGGTAAATCAATTCTGAATTCATTTGAAATTGCAATGTTTCCTGCAACATCTTTTACCCAAATTCTGAATGTTCCTTCATCTTCGATGTGTTCTACTGTTCCTGTAAAGTCTGTTGATTTATCTGCATCTAACCATTCTTCCGGCTCGTCAACATCATTTTCACTAATTCCAAATTTAGAAATTCCTGAAGCACCATAGTCTTCGTTTCCTAAATCTCTAACGTGGAATTCGATTGATGTTTCAATATCTAATGTTTCTTCTTTGTCTGCAATTGTATCAATTGTTGGAGCAACTTTATCAATGTTGTCTACAACTTTAATTGTTGTACCACTGTAATTGGTTCCATCTGTACTTCTTGCATAAACTGTTTTATTTGTTTGTAGTTTGAATGAACCTGTGTATCTCTTCCATTCTCCATCTTCACCGATCTTATATTCAACTCTTTGACCTGTTGTTATTCCATCTTTTGTAACTGTACCATTTTGATCTTCATCTCTTAAGAATGCATCTTTTTCAATTGATCCATCTAGTACTTGAGTTTCACTTGTTCCATCAGCTTTGATTTTCTTTTCTACAACACTTGTAATTCTAGCTTCGATTTCTTCGTTTGCATTTATTTTAACTTTTAATGTTGTGCTATCAATTACTTTTACATATCCCTCTGCTGCAGATTCTTCTTCGATTAATATTTCATTTTCAACGTTCTTTTGAAGTCTTGAAAGACCTATTAATACACCTTCTTGTGGTGGAACAACATATCCATTTTCGTCTTTTTGTAATTCTTCTACAGTTGCTTTGTTGTAAACTTTTAATCTAATATCACTATCTGCAATATTGTTTTGTATTTTAATTTTTCCACCGCCAATGTTTTTCTCATTCGCAATACTTATTTTGTTTAATTCGATTTTTGCATCATATGTTTTATTTACATATACGTTTTCAAAATCATCATCATCTTCCTTGCCTTCAATATATGTTTCGTTTGATGAACTTTCTGCTTCTTGTTTTTTGTATGTCTTAATATCAGCTTGTGTCATGTTGAAATTACGTGGTGTTGAGTCACTATCGTTTTGACTCTCTTTCATAATTTCTGCTACAACTACTAATCTGTATCCATCAGCAATTGTTATATCTTCGTTAACTAATACTTCTAATTCAATGTCCTTGTATTGTAATCCTGTTGTTTCTGAGTATGCTGGTATGCTTCTGTTTTCAATTACTTTAACACCATTCTTTTTAATTTCTTGGTTTGATAAGTATTTTGTAATGAATACATTTCCTTCATCTTGTGTCCATAAGTATGTTGAATTTACACTCTCACTGTCATCTAATCCAACTACACTCATTTCTTCTGGTAAATAAATTCCAACTTTTTCTGCGTTTGCTGCTTCTTTGCCTTCGTTGTAAACTCTGATTTTGTATGTTACAATATCTCCCTTTACAACATTAACTTTATTCTTTGAATGTTTGTAGTTAAATTTTCCATCTACGATTTCCACATTTGGTTCTCTAGATGTTGATAACTCTTCGCCATTTATTTTTGTTATGAATGTTCTTAAACTTAAATCTGCGATTCTTTCTTGTGTACGTTCAATCTTTCTACCTTCAAGATCCATTAATAATCCATCTTGAACGTATCCTTCAATGTTGTTTAATCTACCACTTACACCATCAGCATATACACGTTCTACAATTTCTAAGTTATTTTCTATTTCTTCATCACTTAAACTTTTACTATAAACTTTTGCCTCATGAATAGTTCCTGCAAAGTACTTGTCTTCAGTAGCACTTGTTCCATTTGGATTTTCACCAAGCATCATGATTGTATTATTTGTTGGATATTTTAATGTTGTCCCTTCTACTGTTCCAATTAACTCACCATCTAGATACAAAGATAATGTTGATCCATCAAAAGTAAGATGAGCTACGTACATTACGTTCTCTTCTAAAACGTCACTAACTGTACCTTCTCCATCTTCTGTTGAAATACTTTTCCAACTACCATCTAGATATGCTTGACCAATTAATCTTCTGTCTTTGATTAATAATCCATAACCACCTTCTTGGAAGTTTGCTAATAAAGTTTGTTCTCCTTCTTTTGCTAAGTTAGAAGCTCTAAATGCAACTTCTAAAGTAAAGTTCTCAAGATTAATTTCTTTAATTTGAGCATATGAAGTTGTGCCATTGAATACCATACCTGTACTAGCATCGTTCCATCCAGTATTGTAGGCTGCAGCATCATAGCCGTTTCCAGTTAAATCTCCCCATGTTATTTTACTTTGATTATTGCTGTCAAGATATTTTTGTCTTGTTGCTTCTAGCAACTCTTGTTGCTTGTTTTGTCCACTAATTGCTAAAACAACTGTTAATAATAATAAAGCAATTACTACAAATAGTTTTTTAAGTTTAAGTGTTTTCATTTTTTCTCCTTTTTCTTTCGCATGATATGAATATTTTCATGTCATAGTATTCTCTTTTGAAAATACTTTCGATGCCTCTAATATACAGGTTTATTAATGCTTTTTTGAGAAATTTTGTGTTACATATCTAAAACAATGTTATATTTTATGGTTAAAATGTGCTCTAACCCTTTGTTTTCGTAGTGATTCCTAATTTTACACATATAAAAAAGGAGATAGATTTTTCTATCTCCTTCTAGTTATTCTTATTGTTATTTACTCGTTTGAATCTTCTCTTTTTGTCTTCTTAAATGCTACCGTTCCTAGTGCTAAATTGATTAATACTACAAAAGGTATTGCTATTAAAATAGCTTGTTTTGAGTTTGTTTCGCTTGTTTGTGGTAGTTTGCCTATTAGCTTTTCAGCATAATAGTATTTAACTACTAATTCTGTTACTTTCTTTCCATCTTCATCTACAGTAACTTTCATTGTACCCTTTGCATTTTCAGGAGTACCTGTTAATTCGTATCCATCGAATGTCTTTGCTTCTGTTACGTACTCTTTACCTTCATAACCTTCAATTACAATATCTTCTGCCATCTTTTCAGTTGTTATTAAGTTAATATATTGAACTCTTACAGTAGTATTTAATGCTACGTAATAAACAACTTCAACTTTAGTTGTTGAGTATTTTCCTTTAGTGTTTTGAGGAAGAATATCGTTGCCATCTGCATCTTTTGTTATTAATGTATATCCCTCAATTGTCTTTGGAACGATTTCATAGTCTTCTTCAAGTTCACCTTTATGGATTACTTCTTCAACTGTTTCGTTTGTATTTACATCAACATATTTTTCAACAACATCTGCTGGTATTAGTTTCTTGTATTTGTATGTTACTACAGTTTCTGTATTATCATTTCCTTCTGCATCTTTTGTAACTAACATTACACCTTCTGCATTCTTTGGAACTTCTACAAGTTCATAACCTTTGATTGTCTTTTGTTCTGTTGTGTATTCGTCTCCTTCATGTCCTTCGATGATTACTTTATCTAATTCTGTTTCGTTCTCATCTTGGTATACAACTTTAACTGTTGTATTTCTTGAATAGTAATATGTAACTACTTCAACAACATCCTTTTGATATGTGCATTCTGCATTTGTTGGTAGTATGCTATTTCCATCTAAGTCAGTAGTCTTTAATGTGTAACCTGTAATGTTTCTAGCTTTGATGTTATAAGGTTTTCCTATTGATCCTTTATGTGTTTCTGTAAATAGAAGTGTATTGTGTCCAGCATCAATATGTTTTTCAACTACCTTACCATATGAAGAAATGTAGTAAATCTTAATTACATATTCATCTACATCATTTACAATCATTAAAGGTATGTTCTCTGCTCTTTCAAATTCGTAAACATCTTTCTTGTGTCCATCAATCTTTGCTTGAATATCTTCTACTGTAATAGTTGTTCCCATCTTTCCAGTAAGTCTTTCAGCAAGAGTTGTGTCTTCTATAGCGTCGTAGAAATATCTGATAGTATATGCAACTTCAGGATTTGCTTTGTAGTTGTAGTATACATCAATTTGATCTTCAGCAATTTCACCTGTTGTATTTAATGAAGTTGAATCTAATGTGTATCCATCGATTTCAATAGCTTCTGTTTTATATCTTGATCCTACTCTACCTCTTATTTCTACTGTCTTGTATTCAACATCATCTTTGCCATCTTCAACTAAAATGTGATGAACTTTTACAATTGATCCTACACCTTCAAATTCAACTGTGATTGTTTTATCTTCAATTACATTGTTGAATTTGTTAAATGTAACAACTCCATCCTCAACTGTATATAAATCATTTGTTGTATGATCTGCATCATAGATAACAGTATCATTTAACTTGATTTCTTTAATCTTATAACCTTTATCAGGTGTTACTATAATATCTTTTGTGCTGTTTGCATTGCTTGTTAATTCTTCATAGTATTCAAGGTCATATCCAGAAATTGTTCCACCTTTTACTGAAATTGTTTTAGTCTTTGGTGTTGTTTCTGTTGTTGTATTTGTAGTTGTGTTTTCAACCGTATTTGTATTTGTTGTATTAGTTGTAGTATTCGTTACTTCATTTGTTGTGTTTGTATTCTCATTTGTTGTATTGTTTTCAATTGTATTATTTTCTGTTTCGTTTGTTGTAGTATTGTTTGCGATTTCATTAGATGTTGTATTTGTCATTTGATTTGTTTCATCTGACTCTTCATCTTCGTCATCATCTGTTACTACTTCATCATGTTCTACAACTCTTGTTACAATTCTATATTTCTTAATATTGTAGTTATAGATTAACTCTGCATTTGAACTATATTCTAATGTATCATCAATCTCTAATCCTGCTTTTACTGAAGAATATAAACTTGTTAAGTTGTAATCATTTGCTATTAATTCTTGATATTTAGCATTGTCTGCTACTTTATATGTACCAGTTGTTGATACAGTGTATGAACCATCTTGTTTAAATGTAACTACTGCATCTTTTACGATTGTTTCATCATCTGCAACTTTATTTTGTGTACCTTCTTGATAATGATGAATTGTTAACTTGATATCATCAGCTTCATAGTAGAAGTTAACATCTGTAATACCCGATGTGTATTTTCCTTTGTAATTAGCAGGAATTATTAATTCGCCATTATCATCTTTAGCTAATGATAATCCTGGTAATTTATCCTTAGGGTTAAAGTAATAATCGTCATCTATATTACCTTCATACTCTTCGTCTTTTGCAACTTTCTTAGTTGTTGCTTCGCCGTTTTCCATTAAGTAATGATGTACTCTTACTCTTGGTTTGTGTTCGTTTTCAATTGTTACTTTGTTGTCTTTATCAATATCTACATAGTATTCAGTTGATTCCGAATTTAAGATGTAATGCTCTGGTGCTGCTATTTCTGTGATTTCATATTTACCGACTGGAAGTTGAACTTTTATCTCACCATCTTGGTTTGTTGTTTTTCTAACATTTACAAGTTTTGTTTCATCTAATGTTAATGATAGATCTGTTATTTGAACTTTTACTGGTCCACCACTTACATTTTTATAGATAAATTCAACTTTGTATTTTTCTCCTCCTGTAAGTTTGAATGTATCTGTTTGTTCAGTTGTTGTTGAATAGTATTGTTTATTGTAGACTTCTGCATCTGTACCCATGTTTGTAACTCTCATTGTAAATCTAGTATTTGATCCTTGATCAATCTTATATTTTACATTCATTGCACAATCTATATGTTTTGATAAATCTACTTCTACCCATCCAGCTGATGTTCCCCATGGAATATTTGCATTTGTTGTTTCAAAATATCCTTCATCTGTTGTTATCATATTGTAAACATTGTCTACTGCAGTATAAACATGGAAATTATCAACCTTTTCTGTAAAATTATTTCCCGTTTTACGGAAACAGATTTCTATAGAATATTTTTCTCCACCTGTTAATTTATATATATGGCTGTACTTACCATTTGGTAAACCTGTCATATCTATTCTGCCTATCGATTGATTTTCAGAATTATATACAGCACAATTGTCCCAAATAGTTGTGTATGTTTCAAATCCAACTATGTATTCACCTGTATAATTTGTTAAGTCAATTGGTACTCTTGCTATTACCGCATAGTAATATCTACTACCTGATCTATAATCAAACACTGAAGTAAGTGAGAATCCATTATCAATTCTTGTAAATGATCCCTTTGTCATATCTGGATTTCCAATTGCTTCATCTACTGTGCTATTCAAATCAGCTCCATATACATTTTCAATTTCTGACTCTTTTAATTCACTTATTGCATTATCAATAGAACCACTTTCTGTTTGTACTATATCAAATGTAGCACCTTCTATCGTTTCCCTTGTATCTTTATCCACTTTTGTTAATGTCACTATTTGATCTTGTTTCATAAATTCAACATAAACAAGTAAATCTTCTTGAATATTTTCTAATTGTCCTACTGATATTTTGTACGTTCCATCATCATTTAATGTAATTTCTTGTTGCTTTCCATTTATTGTAACTTTTCCAATAACATATCCTGGCTTTGGAATCATTTCAATTTCTTTTGTATTACTATTTCCGTGTCTTACCTCTTCAAGATACTGTTGATTATATCCTGTAATAGATCCTCTTGCTGGATTGTTTAATGTTGTAGAAATAGTATAAACTTTATGTTCATTTACAATATTTAGTTCTACAGCCTCAGGAATTTCTTCTCCCGCATCTATCATAAGTTTAGGATATTGGCCATTCATATATGTCCAAACACCATTCTCATTTAATGTATCATAAAAGTCTGTAGTTCTCATATAATTATCTTGTTTCTTTATTCCATCTTCATTAATATCTTCACCTAAAACTGCTACTTTATCGCTATAATATGCATTTGTGATAGTTGAACTACCTGTTATATTTCCACTATCATAGATTCCGTTTATGCCAATTATAGGGCCTGCTTTTACATCTGCATTTTTAGCAACTACATTTCCAACATTATATACATTTGAAATAGTTCCATCCCCAATACCTGTAATACCACCTGCAGCTATCTTGTATGATGTAACTTTTCCTTCATTATAGCAATCTGTAATTGTACCTCTATTTACTGCTGCGATTCCACCTGTGATAATAGGAGCAATGATTTTTCCACTATTGTAGCAATTTGAAATGGTTGAATTTGCTGAATTACTACCTGCTATACCACCTACTCCACGGTAGTATTCAATATCTTTATATACACCACCTAATAATGTTATATTACCTGTATTATACGCATTTATGATTTCTGCATTATTATCATTCTGGCCCGTTATGCCTCCGATGTTATAATAATCTACATTAGCAGATATAATTTCTATTTCACCTTGGTTTACTACGTTGATTAATCTTCCGCCGTATCCACCAATAACTCCTCCTATGTTAGATGAAGTGCTACGGCCATTACTTTGTATGTATATTTTTCCTCTGTTTACAAAATTTTTAATTAATATGTTTTCTCTAGTACCGCTACCATATCCAAAGCCGCCAACTCCATACGCATATCCAGTTGTTGCAGTTGTTGGGGTTGTTATAGATATATTGCCATCGTTATAACAATTTTCTGCATACAATGAATTAGAATAGTATCCTACAATTCCTCCAATTTCATATGCATAGTTTTGATCTGTACTAGTTACATTTCCCTTGTTATAACTATTTAAAATTTGAGCTGAACCATATGTGTATCCAACTAAGCCTCCAAGATAATAACAACTATCGTTAATGGTTTTATCTGCTTTAATATCAGCTTTATTACATGAATTATCTATTAAAAGTGATCCTCTATTCTCACCAATAATTCCACCAACATATTCATAGCCAGTTACTACCCCTGAGTTAGCACAATTATATAATTCATGTCGACCATTTGAGCTATCAGTTCCTACGATTCCTCCAGTTTCATAGTATCCATCTATTTTTCCATAATTATTTGCATTTCTGATTACTGTATATGAATTATATAGTCCTCCTACTATTCCTCCGAATCCTTGATCATTATATTTCTTTGAAATATTTCCATAATTATTTACATTTTCTAAATAGTATTGACCACCGCTAGAAGATGCATATCCAATAATACCACCACATTGATAACCACCAGTGATATTTCCATAATTGTTTGCATTTTTTATATTTACATTTAAGTAATCACATAAACCAACAATACCTCCACTTTGGCCACCACAATTCAAGTTGACGTAATTGTTTACATTCTCTATATTAAGCGTTTTACCGCTTGCATATGAATAACCAATAATTCCTCCGTTTTGTGAGCTACCTGTTTTTATTTCTCCATAAGTTGAAACATCGGAAATTGATAAGCTATAATATGGCTCTCCAACTATTCCTCCGTGTAATGATCCATTATTTAGGTGTACTGTACTCTTACCATTCTTTATGTTTAGAACACAATTTTTTCCTCTACTTCCAGTTATGTATCCTAATACGCCACCTTCTTGCATACTATAACCATCTTCAGCAGTTTGAGTTAATTCAGTTTCAAAATTCTCAATCAAGAATTGGGTTGAATCTTCTGGACATGCAAAAGCAATTACACCTGCATTATAGTATCCGCCTCTAAAAGCAACTTTTGTTTTTAGATTGTTGAATTTGTATTCTGCAATATCTTTATTTTTTGAATCCATGTATCCAATTATACCGCCTATGCTATTACCAGCATAAGCTGTAATATTACTTTTTATAGAATACATCTTACAATGATCATTATAATAATCTGTATCATCTGTGGCTTCTGCTACAATAGAACCTATTGTTCCCCAACCTTCTATACTATTAAAATCTTTAGCTACTTCTTCTGAAACTTCTTCAGCTGATACATTATTTTCAATATTGTTTAGTTCTATGTTTTGCGCAATTTCTGAATCATGTGCAACTCCATTATAAATACGTCCTATTACACCTATATAATTCATGTATGTAAATGTGTCAGAAGTTCTTCCCATGTTATTTATACAAATATTGTTTTTAACATCTTGAATATTAATATTTGTATCTTCTTTATCAAAATAGTTTAGTCTTTGACTAATAGTTCCTACAACTCCACCAAATGAGAAATTTCCAATTATATCATTTTCAACATTGAATATATTTATTGATCCATATGAGTTTCCTACTAATCCAACTCCTTCAGATACTCTCTCTTCGCTGTATAAATATCCATTATTAGCTTTTGAAGATCTATTTTCTTTAATGTTTGCATTAAACTTCAAGTTTTGAATTGTTGCATTATGTGTCCATCCAAATAATGCTGCATTATAGTAATTGTTGATTTCTACGTCTTGTCTGCTGCCATCGACATAATAGTTTCTTGTATATGTATATCCTGTATTTCCATACGCAGATGTTGTAAAGTCAACATACATATTACTAATAGAATGATTGTTTCCATCAAATGTTCCAGAGAAATATTTTAACACATCATAACCATATTGATTAGATGCATTTTGATTTTCATCTAATACATAGTCACCATTTACGCCTTCTGATACTCTCGTACTCTTTATACCTATTGATTTCCATCCTCTACCTGATGTAACTTCTCTCTTAATTCCTTCTGTTACTTCATCTTCATTGTAATCACCATATGTTGTTGTGTCTTCATAATTTCTATAAGAATCATTATCATTAAAGTCTAAATCTTTCTTTAATACTACTTTTGTGTTTTCATAATGATTTCCATTGTTTACTGCAATTTGTAAATCAATTAAGTCTTCAATGTAATTGATTTCTAATGTCTCTGTTTTTGGTGTTGCATAGTAAACATCTATTGCTAAATCATCACAAGAAATCTTGTATGGAAGTTTTGTTACATATTGTAACTCGTATCCATCTTGTGATTTGTCTACATATGTTGTAACTTCTGTGTCTTTATCTACTTCATATGTTTCAGTCTTAGAGTCATCTCTTTGACCATTGTAATAGTATTGAACTTGATATGTGAATTTTTCTTCAGTTGTTTCACTTCCTGTGCCTGTTCCTGTTCCTGGATCTTCTGCTTCTTCTCTCTTTATTTTAAATCTTCTTCCTGTAGTGCTATATTCATATTCTGCAGGAGCATCTACTTCATATAGTAAGTAATCTCCATCAGCTAATGGTAAATTAACCTCACCAGTGCTATCTGTTCTTACTATATATGCTCCACTTGCAGCTTGAGTTCCAACATATTCTCCATTTACATCTTTTGCATAATCTACAATCTCTCCGTTTGTATCTAATTCATAAATTACAAATCCGATGTTTGCTAATAATCTATGGTCATCATCTGTCTTTGTTAATTTAAATAATGATTTATCTTGTAAATAGATTGTTACGTTTGTTCCATCAATTACTGTATCTTTAATTGATGTTAGACTGTCCTCATCTTTATATTCAATTTTCAATGTATCATTTTCTTTTGAAACAACAAATTCAATATATTCTTTGTTTAGAACATATCCATCTGGTGACTTTGTTTCTTGTAGTCCATATTTACCTGTAATATCAAATCCTTCTCTATATTGGTACATATTATTAACTGTAGCTGTACCATCATCACCAGTTGTAATTGTTTCTTTTTCATTATCGTCATATTTCTTTAATTCATATTCTGCTCCAGATAGTTTAACGATATCTGAACTTGTAACTGCTTTTGTTGTTTCTTTAATCTTAACTACATTTAAAGTATAAGTTGGTACTGAGTCGTTATATAAAGTTAATTCAACTTTAGCTAAATCTTGTGAATCACCGCCATTATTTGCAGTTGCAGAATGTACAAATTCATTATTTCCTATTACTACTGAATAGTTATATTGCATATTCTTAGATAATCTTATTGATGTATCTTGTAAATAATATCCTTTAGCTGTAACTTCCTCTAAAGTATAATTTGTTCCTTCAGAGAATCTCATCATTGTTGCTTTACCAGTATTGTCTGTTTTAGCAGCAATATATGCATCATCGTTGTAGCATAAGAAGTTTACACCACCGATTGGTTGCTCTGTTACTCTATCTAATTTGTTAATTACTATTTCATATTTTGGTGTTTCCCACATAGAAACATTTAATGTGTCTTTGTTTGTTTCAGCATCTTTTGTGATACTTGGTGTGTTATTAAACAAATCTGATTGATTGTTTGCATATGAGAATACTAAGTTTCCTTCGCTATTTTCATCTGTTCTAAAGTATCTTACATTATCGTCATTTTCATAATTTACGTTTGCTATTGTTTGACGAATTCTATAATTTCTTTCTGCATATAAATTCTTAATTTTAAATTTACCGTTGCTATCAGATTTACCCATCTTTGTTTTAACAACATTGTTTTGGTCATCTAGTTCTTCAACTATGTAGTTTTCATCTGGTACAATTCTATTTGTTGTCTCTTTATATAGTGTTGCATCTAAATCGTATTTTCTAACAATTCTTATACCAGTTTTTTGTGCTTCAGTTCCTCTACCATAAAGTATACCGGCGCTTGTTTGTAAGTTGTATTTTGAAGCAACTGTACAATATGAAACATCGTTGTATGATAATCCATTTGGTACAGAAACATCATATTTGAATGCATAAGTATTTCCACCTGCTCTGATTGTTACTTGACTTAAATCAATTGCAAATGTTTTTACTTTACTCCAATCAGTTATCTCATCTTTTGTCTTCCACTCATTTGATATGTCATTTAAATCAAAGTTAACTGAATCATTTTCTGAATAGTAAACTGTTACATTACTTAATTCTTCTGGAACTGTAATTCCATCTGATGTCATATGTGTTGTAAATTGAGAATTTAAGTTTGTATCTGATTTTACTTTTGTATTTCCTTCGTAAAGAATCTTTCCTACTAAATAGCAATCTATAACTGGACTTGCATTATTATTCTTTACTAATATTTCTACTGTTGCGCGATTGCTTTCTTTATCAACTTCTGCAACATTAGGTGCTGTGGCAAATGTACCATTGTCATCATAGTTAGTTACCATTTGCTTTACAATAAATGTTGATGGAGATGTAATTGTTATATATGCCGTTGTATAACCAACTCTTTCTACTTTATCCCCATTTAAATCAACATCATAAATATCGTTACTTGTTGAATATAAATAATCTCCACATGCTTCGTTTTTATAATAAAGCTTAATTGCTTTATTTCCATTAGTAGCCATTGGATCTATTACTACACGACCTTTAACTTCAAATAAGATTTGTGCAGCAGTGTCAGCAAATACTCTAATTAACTTTTTGCCATCTTCTTCAAAGTATTCATATCCATCAATTGTACATGTACTAGAAGTAACACTTTCAAGATTGAAGTAATTAAACTCTTGTGGTAATTCAATTACAAATTCACCCTTGCTCCAATATGCATGGTCTGCAAGATGTCTTGAAGATACTACAAATTTAATGCTATCGCCTATCTCATCTTCGTCTTCAACTTCTCCATTGTTTCCAAATGTCTTTGGAGAAACTGTTATCATAGCTTCTGATTTATCATATTTAAATGTTGAATCATCGCTTACTGTTGTTGTATTTTCTAATGCTCCTGTGCCTTTAATATAATTTGCTTGTCTAATTCTAGAATAATATTTTGAGAAATTCTTTATAGTATTGTACTCAAAATTATTTATTAACTTGTTTGTATCTAATGTTTTTGAAATGTATATATCTGCAAGATTTCCTGCATAAACATATCCATTTCTAGAAGTTGTTCCCTCGCATTTTTTAAAATTGGTTAATTCAATTCTAACTCTTGCAACATTTTCAGGAATAGTAATATCTTTGTTTTGTTTCAATTCATTGTATGATAATTCTTTTATAAGTTCATCTGTATCAAAGTTGTATACCTTCATTACACCATCTTCTTCTATCATTGCACTGATTCCAGAATAGGTGATTCTTGTATCTTTTAGATATGGTGTTATATCTTCTGCACCAAATTTTAAATAATCTTCTTCGATGTTTAACAATCCAAAGTCTTTAATTGCTCCTCTTTGAATTGTTATATGTGTATTAAAAGATGAATCTATATTGTTTGCTGAGATTTCACCAGCTCTTACTCCTTCATAATTTTCTAAAATTCTTTGTATAGAAATTTCTTCTCTTTGGTGTTCATAACGAACTATTAATGTTGTTCCTAATGGTGCTGGTTCAGCATTTTGTGGATGAAAATTAACTGTTGGGTAAACTGTATTTGTTGATGATACGATGTTTTCAAACTCTGGTTTTTGATTGCTATATGCATTTGTTGTAACTGTTGTATCAAATTTGATTGCATCTCTACCATTGAATATATCATCTGATCCAACTAAGTTGCTGTAATAGAATGCATCTTCTGGATATGTTGCATATATTGTGTATGTTGCTTTCTTTGGTATTGAGTTTGTTAATTCTCCATTTTCATCATACACTGATTCACTTGTTAAAGTAAGGGTTTGCATTTCTGGGTCATATACTGCATTAGCATCACTTAATCTTGCACTTACTGGTGACCATTGTCTGATATTTGGAACTTTAATTACTATTGTTCTATCTTTTAAAAGTAAATCTGAAAATTCTTCAACTTCAAAAGTTGTACTTACAGTATTGCCTGATGGCTTTGGTGCATAGCTATTTGTGTTTGCTCTGACTGCTGTATTTAAGCTTCCATACCAATCAACTGTTATTGGTACAATCTTTTCAACTTGCTCTACTTCACCTGTATATATATCATGATAATCACAAGTAAATGTAACCAATGCTGTCTTTGAATAATCGTTATAATTATTTATGGTTGCAGTACTGATAGAGCCATATATTTGTTCTTCTGAACCACCTTCAATTCTATTGAATTCGATTACACTATATACGCCTTTATAATTATCTTTTAGATAGTCGTCTTTTAAGTAGTTGAATTGAGCATAGAAGTTTGCATTTGTTATTTTGATTTTTGCATTGTCGATATATGAATCTCCACTTACCTGTATATCAAAATACAATTCATCTCTGTACTCACCTATTTGTTTACATGTTCCATCAAGCATGTGTGCTACATTGTTGCCTTCTAGATCACGTAAAAAATAAGCACCAAATTTTACATTTGCTACATTTGTCTCCTTGTCAGCGTTTGTTAACTCGTTGTAACTCTTTGCAACTCTGTTTTCAAATAATTGCTCTTCTGTTAAAGAGATCTTGTTATTAGCTTGTCTCATGCAAATAGCAACTATTGTTGTTAATAAAACGATCATAAGACCTGCAATTTTCAAGATTGTTTTTGTTGACTTTCTTAGATTTACTTTCATAAAATTTCTCCTTTGTTAAATATTTTTTAATATTTGAGATGGCTTAAATATATAGTTTTATTAGAGTTTTTTTGAGAATTTTTATGTTACAGTTATTAATCATTTTGTTTTTTATCAACAAAAACATCTTTCTAACCTTTGTTTTCGTAGTGTTTGCAATTATTACATCACTTTTATTAAGTGCATAAAAAAAGAGAAATTACTTACGTAATTTCTCTTGATAATTCTTATTTACTTCTGATTTTTACATTGGGCTGAAATAGTAGTTTCCGCCGATGTTTACTGAACCATTTGTATAGTATCCTCTGAATGATAAGTAGTTATGGTTACGTTTTCCGTTTAGAGCATCTTTAACAGCTCTCTTTACATGTTCTGGAACGTTTCCACCTAAGTACTTAACCCAGTGTCTGTCTATTGAATAACAGAATTGGTTCTTTGCACAATATTGGCTTAATGGATCTGATCCATTTCTTCTCCATTTAGCACTCTCTGCTCTGTTACAAGCACATGTAATAACTGCTAATGAAGCTTCGTAACTAGAACCAGCTTCTTGTCTTGTTATTGCATATAATAAGTTCATATCTTCTTCGTTATAAGTCCAAGTTCCTGCACCTGTTCTAACAACAGATCCTCTTGATGTTATCATTGTTCTAACTTCAACAACTTTATCAACTTTTTCTCTTATAATTGTTTCTGATAAAACTGTTTTCTCTATTTCAGTACCATTTTGATATTTAATTTTATATGTTACTTCTTTTAGTCCGTTAACTCCTGCAGTAACGACTCTGTCTGTAGTTGTAGATGATCCGCCTGAAACATCTTTTGTGATTGTTTCGAAAGGGATTGTTTCTTCAACTTTAACAATTTTTTCAACTATTTGAGAGTAACTCTTAAGAATGTCTTCCTCTGAGAAATAATCCTCAGGTTTAGTTTCTTGTTTCTCCTCATTTTCTTCTTTAGTAATAATTATTTTACGGTTATTATCCTCGATGTTAGAATTTAAATCAGGAGTAACTGTTTCGCCATCTAATATAGTAACATTATTTTCCTTAAGTATTGTTGAAACTCTCTTTGATGTAGTCATTACTTTCATTTCATATCCACTAGATAGTACGATTTTAACGCTCTTTACTTGATCATTTGATGCTAAAACACCCATCATACCCATCATCATCATGAATATTATTGTAATGGCTAACACTTTCTTAAAGGAAAATCTTGCTCTAGGCTTAGCGGCTTCAGCTACGTGTATCCTCATAAAACCTCCTTGCAAGCATTTTCATGCTCTAAGCGTAACGAAAATATTATAGCATTGTTACAATTAAATGTCAATTTTGTAAAGATTTATAGTGTTGTTGTATGAAAGCCTTGCGATTTCTTCCTTTGAAAGGCCCTTGAACCTAGAAAGCGCATCAACTATGTATTGTAGGTTTCGAGAGTCGTTTCTCTTGCCTCTATTAGGCACTGGAGAAAGGTAAGGACTATCAGTCTCAATAGTAAATTTGTCATCCGGAACCATTTTTGCGATTTCTTCTGCATTTGAGTTCTTAAATGTGCAAACTCCGGAAAATGATATGTAAAATCCTAATTTTAGTGCTTCTTTTACTAGTTCGCGATTAAATGGGCAACAATGGAATACTCCTTTTTGTTTTACTGGATGATCCTTCAATATTTGAATTGTATCCATAACCGCATCTCTAGTATGAATTGTTATCGGTAAATTATATTTATTCGCAAGTTCTATTTGTCTTATAAAAGCTTGCTTCTGTATCTCTTTATCAGTATCGTAATGATAATCGAGTCCTATTTCACCTACTGCTAAAACCTTAGGCTTATCTAGTAACTCTTCAATTTTATTTATATTTTCTTCCCAGTTTTCATCTAAATCATTTGGTGAAATTCCTGCAGTTGAATATATAAAATCATATTTCTTTGTTAATTCATATGCATCAAATGATCCTTTTAAACTATATCCATTGCATACAATCTTTGTTACTCCAAAATCATGCATTGCTTTGATTAGTTCATCTCTGTCTTCATCAAATTGTTCATCATCATAATGCGCATGTGCATCAAAATATTCCATCTTTGCTCCTACTTTACTACTACAGTTGCTGTAGCTATAGCGTATGATTCAAGATGTGATAGACTTACATCTATAACCATATTTTCTTCTTTTATCTTTTCTACAATAGTTGCTAATTTTCCTTCAGCAACATCTATTATAGAAACAACAGGTCGTCCATCTTCTGTTCTTTGAATCTCAATGTTCTTCCAACCTATATCATACTTTTTTGTTAACTCAGGTGAAATCGCTTTAAAGATTGCTTCTTTACCGGCAAATCTTGCAGCATAGTGTTCGTATTTTTTGTCTCCAAACTTCTCGCAATACTCAATCTCCACATCTGTAAAAACTCTTGCTTTGAAGTTTTCGTCTTGCATTGCTTTTTGAATTCTATTTACTTCAATGATGTCAGTCCCTGTAAAAACTTTCATGATTCACCTTTCATTTTGCAATTAATTTATATGAAGTGCTAATAAAACAATTGAAACAACAAGTAATACTACACTTGCTCCAATTAAAAGATTTTGCTTTGCTTTGTAATCGTTGATTCTACTATTTTTATAAATCAAATCAAATTGATTATCTGCTTTTAAATATTTATCTTCGATTTCAAAATCGTCAGCCCATCTTTTTAATTTATTTTCAGCTTCTTTGTCATCAGTAATTTTTACATCATAGAATTTTGTTGTGAATTCAACAAATGAATTTCTTGCTTTATCTAACATACTTTCTTTTTTCATGTAGTGCAATAATTTATTTAAATAAATCATTTTGTGCAATTGAATGATGTACATATATTTATCAATATCATTATCAAGTATTGGATATGAATCTGTATCTCTAATATTGATGTCTGCCATATCTTGACGTGCTTCATATGTTTTTAATTTTTCAAGAACATGTGGATCATCTGTCATTGCAAGACATACACCAGTTCTAAAACATACAACTTCATCTTCACCTTTAACAAATATATTGCAGTCATAATCGCTACAAACAGGAGCCTTCAAATCATTCTGCATTTGATTGAATCCTTTTACATCTGTTAAATTAAAAGTCCAAAACATATAATTATTTACTGTTGGTAAAAAGAAATCATATAATTCTTTATCTTTCTTTTTATCAAAGATTTTTAATTCAAATCCTGCATCAAAAAGTAATTCATAATAACCTGCCATACTTTTTGATTTAATTAAATATGGATAAATTCTCTTTTCCATATAGTTTTCCTCCGTGCGTTTTCAAGTCTTTTGTGTGTGATGTTTTATTCTTCAACATCTGTGTAGTAGTATGCATTTAAATCTGGTGCTAAGTGATAGTTTCCAATAAAATCTATTACTGTATTGTTTTCTAATGTGTATTTGAAATCAACAATCATTTTTCCTGTTGAATCAATTACGCCCCATTTACCATTTTTCTTTACTGCTGAATATCCAAAATCATTTTGCTCCATTGCATCATCAAATTGAATTTCAACTGCTACTTTTCCATTTTTATTTACATATCCATACTTACCATTTTCTTTCTTTAAGAATAATGTGTTAGCTGGTAGTACTTCTTGAATTGTCTTCTCTTCTAACTTAAAGTTATAGTATTTATATGTGTCATCTTTTCTAACTTTGATATAACTCTTCTTTGTATTAATCTCAGAAACAAGTCCGTTAACTTTTACTTCAAAGTCTGTTCCGATTAAATCTGAAGTTCCATCTTCTTTTTCTGCCTTGATGAATCCTTCATCACTGAAATATGTGACTGATTTATATCCACTTAGTTTTGTTTTGTCATTTGAATCTACTACACTAGTTTTTCCATCAAGCGTTGCAGAATAATTTCCTTCAAATAAGTATGTCATTGAATTGTATTTTGCATCAACTTTTTTATCTCCGTTAACAGTGATAACACCAATCTTTCCACCTTTTTCGATTATGGCATTTCCACTATTAATTGAATGTACTTTTTCGAAATCACGTGTTGTAACTTTTCCATTTGCATCTATGATTGCTAATCCATCGTTGTCTTTTACTACATAGTATCCTGATCCTGTTACATGTTTGATTTCATTATATTTGCATTCTAGAACCATCTTTTTACTGTAATTTACAACACCATACTTTCCAGAATCATCTTTTAAAATATATCCGTCTTCGTATTTATTTGTTAATGCTGAAATTTCTTTGTATTTATTTTCAACTATTGCATTTCCACTTTGATCAACTAAACCTAATTTTCCATCCTTCACTGTGATGAAACTATTTTTAATTTTGCTAACAGGTCTTACATCTTCATATTCGCAAGGTAATAAAACTTTACCATCGAAATTAATCATTCCATATTTTCCGTCTTTCATTACCTTGATTGCTGATGAATCAAAATAGATTGAACCATCTGCATTTGTGTTTTGGAATAATTCAACTTTTGAATACTCTGTGAATTGTTGTTCGCTCTTTTCATTAATTGCCTTTGCTTCAAATGTTTCCTTCTCTTGGTCAACATTTGTTTGAATGAAGAATAAAGGCTTTGTGTAATCTGGAACAATTACCATTGAATCATAAATTGGATCAATGACTTTGTTTCCTTTAGCGTTGATTACGCCCCATTTATTTCCTGTAAAAACAGTAAAATATCCATTTGTTACTGCTTTTTCGTCTACTTTATTTTGATTGCTTGTGACAATCCCTTTGATAATTGTAACCAAAATAGTAATTATGATGGCTATTGCTAAAACTAATGCTGCTACTTTCTTTATATTTAATTGTTGTCCTTCGTAATTATATCTTCTTCCTCTACTCATTAAAAACCTTAATATATCAACAAAAAACTGATATATTATGCTCCTTTCTGTTGTTACAAAAATTCACATTAAATATATCAGTTTTGGCTTTATTTTTCAATAGAAAAACGTGCTATTTAATAATAAAAACATATACGTAATATTAGTTAATTCTTATTACAATTACTCTTAAATTACTATCAACAATTCCTTGTGTATTCTCGATTGATTCTTTCATAATAATGTTAGCTACACTCTCTGGAATATCTGAGTTTAAATTTTCTAGTAATTCTTGAACCCAATAAGTAATATCAACGTATTCAAGATTTGATTCTAACACTCCAATGTTAGGCATTACAATCAAATCACCTGGTTTAAATTTGACATCAATAAACTTTGTATTGTCTGTACTTAAGTCAGAAATTGCGTTTTCAGGTTTTATAATTGAAACTTTTTTGCCTCTCTTTAGATATGTTGGGGTTGCATTAAACTTGATAAATCTACCTGAGCAATCATACATGTTAAGTATTAATGAATCTAAATTATTATTTATATCGTCATCTCCAAGTGCGTATTTTTCAAATTCACTAATGGTTTTCTTTAAGACAATATTACCTTTTTCAGAATCATAATCATCAAATAACAAGTTTCCTTGAGCTTGTTTGCTAATTATATCTTCATATAATTTAATTGTGCGCTTGCTCATCTTTTGAGCCTTTGCACCAGCAGTATCTCTACCACTTGTAGCAATTACATAATTACCATTATCTAGCCTTATTGTTTCCACAACTTCACTACTAATTGTGGATCCATATATCTTTTGAGAATTAAATGAGATATCAAAATTGTGTTTATCTTTTGAAATAAAGATTAATTCACAATCTGGTCTATCTTCTCTTATTCCGCATTTTTGAACTTGTAGTGCAAATGTTTCGTTGAACATTTTGAATAATTCTTGTGCAATTCCTTTGATTGGACAATATGTTCCGTTTGAATCTCCGCATTTGTTAAACACTACTTTTATAACTTTACGTCCGCTTCTAAGTTGATTTATCTCTGCTTTCTTTACAACCACTCCAGTAAAGCTCAAGTTCTCAATTAATTTAAATTCTTGCTCTGTGAAATCTTTCGTTTTTACTGGTTTTGTTTCTATTTTTTCTTCTTTTTTCTTATTCGTTTTTTCAAAAGATTTATTAATTACTTCTAGCATTTCAGCTAGTTGTTTATCGTTTTCTTTATCAATTTCATCATCACCTGTATGAATTAAATAAATATTATTGCTTTCAAAAATGCTTGTCATATCTGGTTTTGAAAGTTTTTTATTTGATACTAGTTTTGCAAACAATGCATCAACTAATTTTTCATCTCCTACTTTTACATATGAATATAAAAGATTATCTTGAATTGTATCTACTTCTTTATTTAGCGCTTTCTTAAATTTTTCTTTTTTCTTTTCAAGTGCTATCGGATCTTCTTGTTCGGTTTCAACATTAATATTTACTGGTGTAAATCCAGAATCGTATTCCTCGATAACACCCGTTCTTTCTGGTAATAAAGGTGTTACTTTTAAAACTTCTTCACCCTTAAATTTAAATGATCTAATCAATCCAATTAAAATTACAATTGGGCTTAAAATCATTAAAGCTGTTATTAATGCATCACTCATTGGTGTTAGGCAACATATTAATAATGATGCTACTAACGATGTAATAAAAGCTGGATATAATCCATTTTTCCATGCAAGTACAGCTAACACAATAAAGTCAAATACTATGCTTAATGGAATTGGTCCTAATAAAATAAAATCAAAAGCTTGGAATGCAATTGTAAATAGTATTGCTATACTTACAATTTCTTCGTTTGTGCAAATCAATTTTTGTAACAACGAATCAATTGCTACTATTGCATTTGCAAATATTAGATAAAGTATGTAAGCCAAGAAAACATTACATGCTGTCGCATATACACATTCCAATGTAAAGCCTTTTGCTATGCCCATTATTATGAATTGAACTAGTATTGCAAAGATGAATTGTTTTCCTACTTTTAGTTTGTCATACTCATCATGTTTTGGTTTTATAAATAATACAGTAATCAAAAATACTATATGAACTATTGCTTGTGATAATGTTTCGCCCCATCCAAACTTAATCGTTGTACCTATCAAAGATGCAATAAGCACAAAAATAATTGGAACACCATTGCTCATAGATGCAGCAACAATAGCTATTCCAAAAGGCGCAATAAAATTGCCTCTTTTTACTGATATCATTGACATCAAAAAAGCGACAACATATATAATAATATTCTTCAATGAGAATAATCTTTTAATTACACTTCTCTCTTCAGCAGATTTTGAAACTTCTTCAAAATCTAATTTATCATTAGTACTGTTATCGAATCTTTTCATCAATCTACCCCTAAAAATAATCTATAACAGTCTATTATCGTGCCCCTATTCTATCAAATTTTTGCCCTAAACACAACCAAAATAACAAAAAACAGCAAAAGATTTACATAAAATCGTTTTGCTGTTTTAAATATTATTGATTTAATAAGTTTTGAAGTTCTTTAAATAAGTCGCTTTCTACTGTATTTACTGAGTTTTCAGTCTTATTTTCAGTAACTGTATTTTCTGTTATTACATTAGTTGTATTTGTATCTACCTCATTTGCTTCAGGTATTGTAATAGGACTCAATGGAGCCTCTCTTGATAGCATTTCTTTGATATACTTGCCTGTTTCAGTTAGGTAATTATTGATGTCATAATTAGTTTCAATCCATACTTCTTGAGGTTCTACAGTAGTGTTTTCTGTAGTTTTATTTTCATCTGCATTTGCAGGTATTCCGATAACTTTCTTTCTAACTTCATACTCTTTTGCTAAAACAGATGAACCTTCTTCTTTATTACTAAATTGCCAGAATATCCAGCTAATTTCGTGTGAATTTAGGTAATCTATCCATTTTGCAAATTCTTCTTTATAGATTTCTCCATTTCCGGTTAAATCAGTAATTCCACATTCTGAAACTACTATAGGGAATTTTTCTTCTAAACATTTATCAACATTTCTTCTATAATCGTCTGCCATTGATCCAGCATAGAAGTGGAATGTATATGCTATATTTTCAGCTTCGATTGGGCTTGCTTTAGCTTCTCCGATGTTTTTGCCCCATCCTGGAACGCCAACCCAAATCATTGCCTTTGGTGAATTATTTCTAATTGTTTTAATAACTTCTTCTGCATATGGTTTTACATTATCTACCCATGTACAGTTATTAGGTTCATTACAAATTTCATATATTAAGAAAGGATTTTCTTTATACTTTTCTGATATTTCATTAAAGAATTCAATTGCTTCTGCTTGATATGTTTGAGGATTTCCATCATTTAATGTATGCCAATCCATAACCGCATATATTCCAAGTTGTTCGCACATATCAATTATTTTTATTGCATTAGCTTTGTTTTGCTCTTTTGTTAAAACATATCCATTTATATTTGGATCTGTATACATTGCAACTCTAAAGCAGTTAATACCCCATCCTTCTTTTAGTTTTTTAAGATTTTCATATGTAACCACTTCTGAGAAATCTATTACTGAGTGACTGCTTAAACCTTTTAATTGAACTACGTTTCCTTTGCAATCCTCAATCTTTGTACCATTCATTCTAAGCCAGTTTGTATTGCTTTCAGTTGGTACCTCAATTGTGTTTGTTTCGTTTGTTTCATTTGCGTTTGCTTGCTTATTGCTGTCATTAGTCATTTTAATTACTACTGCAGTAACTAATGTAATAATGAATGCAACAATTACAAGAGCTAAAATCTTGTTTCTTATTTTAATCACTTCCTTTTTATTTAGTTTCTTTTGCTTCTTTTTTATCTCTTCTAAAAATATTTATAAAGATAAATGGTACAGAAGATCTTTTGTATTTTTCTAATTTGTTAGGAACAAAGTCTTCTGGAATCTTTGTTCTGTTGCTTAAATCAAATATTACAGCACATGTTAAGTAGAATATGTTTGATGTTAACCATATTAATGATAAGTTAAATGTCATGCTATTAAAGTATGAATCAAAGTAGAATGCACCTTGTCCACGAATGATACTGTATACTAAAGCTGCGATGCTGATTGCTAGTAAAATAAAGTGTGATAAGAATAATTTCTTATGTGTTCTTGTCATCTTTTTATTTACTGAATACTTAGGTGTAACTTCGAATTTTGTACTTCCGAATCCTAATAGTTCTTTTAATACTTCCTTGCAAAGTACTGGTGTTAATATTGTCTCGTAAATTTTATTCCATGTAGAAGAACGATGATGTCCTTCTGTTACGTCAATCAAGAATCTCTTTATTAAATATGAAGGAAGCCATACTGCTAAGAATATTCTTAAATCACAGTCAATGATAATTACTCCAAATACTGTGAATAGTAATGGTGCCAACATGTAAAGCATTCTTCTAATTCCATAAAACCAATATGAAATACATGATTTGTATTCTAGTTTTTGTCTAAATGATAATCCTCTTTGTTTTGAAATCTTATAATTCTTTGCAACTTGGATACATCCTCTTGCCCATCTTGAACGTTGTTTGATGAATGATGTTACATCGTTAACATTGTTTCCATGAGCTCCAACTTCGTCAATTGCAATACCTGTATATCCGGCATTTTCCATTAACATTCCTGTTGCAATATCTTCTGTAATTGTATTTCTTGCAAAACCATCGATGCTCTTTAATGCTTCTCTTGAAAGAACTAAGTTAGTTCCACAATTGATTGCTGTATTAATATCATTCTTTGATAATTGAATTTGGCGATAGAAATAATCCTGTTCGAAAGGTATTTTATCTGCCAATTTAAAACGTAATTGAAAGATGTCTGGATTCTTGAAACTTTGTGGAAGTTGTACAAACCCAACTTTCTTGTCTTCACCTAAGAAGTAAGGAATTGTCTTCATTAAGAAGTCTTCAGTAGGAATCATGTCTGCATCAAATGTTGCAATGTATGGTGATTTTGTTTTGTTTAATGCATTGTTGTAGTTTCCTGCTTTAGCGTCTTTATTTGATAATCTTGTAATGTAATTTACTTCTAGTTTATCTGCAAGTTCTTTAATATTTTTTCTATTTCCGTCATCACAAATATAAATATGAACTTTCTTTTTTTCTGGATATTTCATGTTTTTGCATGCTTCAATCGTTGTTGTTAAAACTTTTTCATTTTCGTTAATTGTTGCTACAAAAACATCAACATCCGGATAGTCTTCATCTTTAATCTTAGGAAGTACTTTATTTTTACGATTCACTCCTAAAATATTCATATAGTATACTGTAAAATCAATTGCGTCCCAGATTTCTAAAAGTAATACTATTACTGAAAATACAACAGCTACTGGCCCGATTGTTACTGGTAGTGTAAAGCCAATTCTAAACACTATATATGCAATTGTAAGTATTATTGTGAATGAATATAACAATTCTTTTAAAAACTTCATTTTATCCTCTATTCTTTTGCAATTTAAATTTCTTTTGCTTTAATTACTAATCTATATTTATTATTGTTTTGACATGTTACTAATGTAATCTCGCTTTTTCCGCCTGTATCACGGTTATAAAAAGATGTGTCTGATTCTTCTGTTTGATAAATACTATAAATGCTATATGTCTTTTTTACTCCTGTTGCATAATTTGTGATGTGGACTTGATCACCATTTTTCATGTTTTTATTGCTTCCAAAAAACAATCCATTTTTATAATTATGTCCGATGATAATTGTATTTCCGACACTATTTAATGGCCCACCATATTGAATGCATACAGAAACATCAAGTGCATTTGCATTTGTCATTGTGTCTAAGATTGGGTATCTTAGATTTACTGAAGGCATTTCAATCATTCCTGCTACAGTATATCCTTTGTATACTCTGCTGTCAGTTGAAATTCCACGTGGAGATTTCTTTTTCTCTCCGCTCTGTCCCTCATCTTCTACATCTATTCCTTCTGCCGTTACATTTACTTCTTCTGGTTTTTCTCTATTTTCTTCTTCTAGACTTATTCTTAATTTTTCTAGCTCATCCAGGTAATCTGAGGCTTCCTTATTTAGTCGTACTATATTCATATTGTCGCCTATAAAAATCGCGGCTACGACGATCGTCGCAAGTAATAAGATGATAAATATAAACGATATAAATCTCTTCGATTTTTTATTTTTTTCTCGCTTCTTTTCCATCATGGGTTTATTATAATATAACAACTTATAATTTTAAACATTTTAGTAAGAAAAATTCTTTTCACAAAAATAAAGCGGAGATTTTACTCTCCGCTTCATTTATTATTTTAAAACTTCTAATTAATCGTTTCCTTCAGTAGTACTTTCTCCACCTTCTGTAGAACCTGTTGTTTGTGTTGTTGGTTCTGTTGTGCTTGGTTCACTTGTTGTAGTTGTGCTTTGTGTTGTACCACTTACTGGTTCGCTATTAGTTGTTTGTTCAGAATTTGTTTCTTCTTCACCATCTGTCTCTTCTGCACTATTTGTAGCACTTTGTGTTGCTGGTGCACTTGTTGTTTGTGCTGGTGCTGATTGAGTATTTAATGTTGTTGGTGCAGTTGTTTGTAATGGTGTTACATTATTTAATGATGCTCCAGTTGTATTGTTTGTATCTGGATTAGTAGTTACTTCTGCTGCTATCATATTATCGTTAATTGCTGTTGGTGCACCAATATATTTACCTACTAATGTTCCTGTTGCTCCTGTTAATGTATTGTTTTCAACAGTTGATGTTGATAAGTCTGGTTTTAATTCGCCAGTTGTTACATCTTGAATTCCTGCTCCAACTAATCCACCTAAACATGTAGGATTTGTAGTATTTCCTGAAACATATGATCCTGATAATGTGATAATAGTTGAATCTTTAACAGATGAATTTGTTACAGGGAATTGTGTACAAGCCGCAATACCACCCGCATGCATTGTCTCTGATTTAACTGTTGCTCCTTCGACTTTTGCTGAATTGATTGTAGCGTTTGTTGTTCCTACTACACCACCTACTAATGCATTTCCTGTTACAGATGTGCTCTTTACTGTAGCATCATTTACTACACCATATGCACATGAAACAATACCGCCTGCATGTCCATTGCCTTTAATTGTTGAACCTTCAACCTTTGCAGTTTTGATTTCAGCATTACTTGTTGCCGCAATACCACCTACATGTCCATTACCAGTAATTGTTGAATTCTTAACTGTAGCATTTTCAATTTTACTTGATGTACAAGCTATGATACCACCTGCATGGTTGTTACTTGAAGTAACTTTTACATTATTTACTTCTACACCAGTAATTGTAGATCCATTATTTGTAGCTAAGATACCACCAGTCATATCTCTACCTTTTACTTCAGAATTTAATATTTTTGCATCTGAAATATTTGAATTTGATACAGCTGCGATACCACCTGCTAATGAATTTGCTGATGTTGGGTTTACATCATTTAATTCTACATCTGAAATGCTACCAACATTTTCTTGAACAGCTACAACACCTGCTGCAAGAGCTCCTGTTGTAATATCTACATTTGTCATTGTAACATCTTCAATTGTTCCTGCGTAAGTTCCTGCAATACCACCTACATGGTTTGAATATGCATTGCTTACTGTTGGTGCACTGATATTTGTGTTTTTGATTTCTACTCCATTAATTGTTGATGGTCTAAATACGCCTTGTGAATCTCTTTCATTTCCAATAGCTAGAACACCAGCTGCTAACGCACCATTTTCACTTAATGTTTCGATATTAGTATTTAATACTTTTGAATCGTTAACTGTTATAACACCTAATCCAACTAGACCAGCTGTATGCCAGTTACCTTTTACTTTACTGTTTTGTTTTACTGCTGAATCTTTGATTGTTAAGCCAAAGCCCATTCCTACAAGTCCACCAGTACATGAGCTAGCTGATAAGTTTTCAATTTCTGTATTGATTACATTTACATTGTCAAATACGATATTTGCATATCCATGTCCTAAGATACCACCCACTTGTAGAGGAATTCCAGATGGATTTTCTGCTTTCATCGTACTGTTCTTAACTGTTATATTCTTAAATTCACAATTTGAATTTGTTTGAGCTGCGAATCCACCCATTGATGGTAAGCTTGCACTATATCCTCCATCTACATAATGGTTCATATTCTTATGGATAAGTTCTACATTATCAACTTCACAATCACTTAAAGTTAGCTCATTATATGGATGTAATGTACCAATCATTCCACCTAATAAGTGTGTAGTTGTAACAATTTTTGAATCACTAATCTTATTATTTTTAAACTCTTGTAATGAGCAAGCATCTGCTATTATTCCACCAACAGCTCCGTTTGATCCTGAAATGTTTCTTTCACTATATATATCCGCATTTTTAACAGTACAATTAGTTATTTTGCAGCTACCTGCATATCCTGCAATTGCACCGATATGAGCATATTTTCCATGGCATTTAAATCCATCTACTGAAACATTGTCTATTTCAATATTACTACATCCTACAGATATAACTGAACCGAAAGGTCTATAGTGTTGATATCCATTTCCTACTGGTACTTCTCCTTGTGGGTTTTCCCAAGTATCAATTAATTCAAGATTTTTAATTGTACAATCTTTTACTGTTGTATTTCCATGGTTACATGAAATCATTCCTGATGCACCAACGCATCCACATGAAATTTTACAATTTTCGACATTGCAATTTTCATATGATGCTGATCCTTGTTGCTCTGATATTAAACCTGCCGCATGTCCATATGTACTAATTCCATCATCAAGCATTAATCCTGTTGTAATATTTGTATCTTTAATATTTATATCTTTGAACTTTCCAGTACCAAATAGTGTTGCTGTGATACCACCTGAGTTAAATACTTTATTTCCTCTTACATCACAATTCTCTAAATTGAATCCTGTTAGTTCACATCCACTTTGCATTACTCCTGCAAATCCACCGATTTGAGCAGCATCTAATGATGGATATCCATGTTCACCAATTGTATTTACTATATCAATATTTTTAACGTTAATATTTTCTGCTGTTAATTTATGATATGATTGAACATCTCCAATGATAGCACCGATGTTAGCACCATCAGAGTAAATTGTTGTTCTTCCTTCTGATCCTTTTGGTAAATCCTTACCTATAATATTAATATTTGAAAGCTTGATATCATTGATAGACATACCAAAGCCCATTACATATCCAACATCGTTATAAACTGTGCTGTAGTCTCCCCAAATCTCTCTACTAATATTAGTTTCGATTGCATTACAATCTTCAACAATAACGTCACCAGAAACTGATTCTACACCACCAATAAATCCACCAACATTTTGTCCATATTCTCTAATTGTTGAATTTATTATGTTGCATCCTCTTATTACAAGATCCCCATACATTCCATAACATGTTCCAAAGATTCCTGCAGGGCTTCCTGAAGTAGAATCTAGAGCATTATCATAAAGATATGAATCTGTAAAGTCAGAGTTTGTAATTGTAATTCCTCTTATGTAGTTTCCTCTACCAAAGATACCACCAATTGTAGCTTGTCCTGGTCCAGGGCCTCCACCAGGATTGCTCTTGATTAATGTTGTATTTTTTACGAGACAATAATCTATTGCAATAGTACCATTTCCATATCCACCACCAGCGAAAATACCACCAGAAATGTTATATGTGCTATTTCCTGCGTTGTAATTCAAAATTTCTGAATTTTCTACTAAGCAATTGTTGATTGATGTCAAAGCTGTAGAATCAGAACCAAGGTTTGTTGTTGCAACAATTCCTCCGCATTCCTTGTCTCTATCTATTATTGAACTATTCTTTACAGTATTGTTGTTAACTACTATTGTTTCAATTTTTCCATTTTCGCCTGATTTAAATGTCATTCCGCTCGTTGCAGCATAATGATCAACGTCAGCCAAAATTCCTGCGCAAGAGTTGTATGTATCACTGTATCCAAATGATTCTTCTGCAACTTCTATTATGCAATTTTCCACTTTGTTGTCTTTAAGTGTTGTGTGCTTACATCCATCAAGTGCAAGTATGCCAGAACATCCTCCTGATCTACGCATAAGAATCTTTGTTTTAGTTTCTTCAGTTCCTTTAACTTCACAATTTGTAATTGTTACCTCGTTACCACCTGAAGAAGCTGCTAAAATTCCAGCTGTTGCACAAGTACCTGTTATATTTGCATAGTTCTTACAATTTTTAATCCTTGCATATGTGTTTGCATATGTAAGTCTTTCGTAACAACCTGACATACATCTTAGTTGTCCCATGATTCCACCAGTTAAGTTATCTACACTATACTGACCATCTGGATCACATGAATATATTTCACCTTTGTTTATAGAATCTTTAATTTCAATTCCACCTGTAACATATCCAACAATACCACCAATTTGTCTATTTCCTGTTGAAGTCATATATCCATTGTTTGTTGAATTGTTAATAATAGCATATCCTATAACTTCTGAAAGAATACCACCTTCAGATCCTTCAATATAGTATCCAGTTCCCGTTGTATGTATTTCACCATTGTTTTCGCAATTTGTGAATTCAGAATTTCCTGTAGAATTTTGTGTCGTTTCAATAGGAGTATTATATGAATCACCACCATTTACTGTTCTTAACTCTGAAACAATACCTCCTGCTTTTGTTTGAGATAAAATTGTTCCATTGTTTGTACAATTTTCAATCTCTACTAATCCATATGATGTTCCTAACATACCAGCTGCATTCATATACATAGATTGAACTGTTCCATTGTTTGTACAACCAGTAAATTCAACTTTCTTACCATTCCAGTTTGCATTTACTATATTTGCATCTGTAAATACTGAACCTCTATCGAATTCTTGTCCTTTAACATCGTCGTTGTTTGTTTCTCTTTCTTCCATGAATTCTTCATATTCTTTATGAGAAACTATTGTTGCTTCTGCTCTTACTTTATATTCTTGAGCATCATTATCCCAATATCTTTCGATAACAACTTTAATGATACCATTTAATTTGCTATAACCTTCGATTGTTTCATCTTCTGTTAAGAAGTAAACATCTCTACCTGAATATTCGATTACTTTATCAAATAATTTTAATGAACCTGTTTCAAGTAGTTGTGTCATAACCATATCTTCAACTTTATCGATTTCGTATGTTGCTCCACCGATTAAAGCTTGTGTTTTTCTATCTCTTACTTCAAGAGTTAAATTATATTGTCCTTCAGCGGCTTCATTTTCTACTAATAAATCAATACGTTTATTATCTTCATCATATCCAGCTGATAATAACATTTCTCTATAATCTGATGGATTTACAAATCCTACCAAACCACCTGCGTTGTAGTTTTGTGCTTGTACATATCCATTGTTTACTGAGTCTTGAACGCTAATTGATCCTAATGCACAACCGATAATACCACCTACGTTTGAACTCTTATAACTTATAGTTTCTACTGTTGTTTCTTGTCCAACTATAGAAACACCGTTTTCACAATCAATTACTGTAACTAATCCTTCTGGAACAGTATGTCCTACTAAACCACCGATATTATCTACGTATCCTGTAATACTTGATGTAGCTCCATCAGTTACTGTTGTCTTACAATTATATATTCCACCTTGTCTCATTACTCCGGCGAAACATCCAACTCCTGTGTATCCTGAGTTAGAAATTGCGTTTTCATCAAATAAGTTAATATGAATATTAGGGTTTTCAAAAGTCAAGTTTTCTACAATTCCAGAGAATGTAGATATTAAACCAACTTCTGAATATGGTAATACTTCTGATGAAATGATTGTTAAATTCTTAATCTTGTGTCCATTACCATCAAACACACCTTTAATTTCATTCTTAATTGGTGTCCAATTAATATCTGCTAAATCAATATCATCTATTAATTTGTAATTTGTATCAATATTATATTCGTAATCCATACCATCAACATTTACTGTTTCACCACTACCAATCTTAGCTAATTGTTCAGCTGTTTTAACTGGTGTGAATTCATATGTTGATGTATCGATTGCATAATCTGTAGAACCACAGAATACTTTTACTCCGTATGTTCCTTTTTCTTTATCAATAATTGATTTTACTACTCTTACTTTCATCTTTTTACCGATGTTTGTTAAGTAGCCTGATGGGGCGTCAATTTCTTCAACTAAGTATTCATTTTCACCTTCACCATATGATGTTAAACCACCGAAATCTACAACGCCATTCTCATCTGAAGTTGCAGTTGCGATTGTTTCGCCATCATTAAATGTTTTTAATGTTCTTCCATTATCTTCTATAATTTCTAATTCGTTTGTTCCAAATGAAGTTAATTTGAATTTAGCTCCTTTTAAAACTTCATCTGTTTTTGAATCAATCTTATTGATTCTGATTGCATATTCTACTCTGAATTTTGCATTTAATACTACTGTATCAAAGTCATCATCATCTTCTTGTGAGGCAATTGTAGAATTTGCATTTGAACTTAAAATTTCATCAATCATGTAATTTTGAGAAACAACAACATTTCCTGGTGTTGAATCTGCATCTTCTGCACTTTCTCTTGTTATTTCTGCAAATACTGTTTTATATAAATCTTCTTCTGAACTTGAGTCTGTAACTTTTAATACTATATCAATGTCTTTGTATGAAACAATTCCATTTCCGTAATATCCTGTAATTAAGTTGTCTGCTAATTTTGTTGTCTTAATTGTTTTTCCATCTGTTGTTGTCCATCCATTTCTTGAATTCACGATGTTTTCTGCATCAAATTGCATTCCATCTGGAATATAAACTGTAATTTCATCTGCTGACATTTTTGATAATGATTCATTGAATACTCTGATTCTAAATGTTACATCATCATTGTTTTCAACTCTTAAAGGATATTTTGTATGAACATATTTGAAGTCACCTTGATTTAATTCAGCACTTGGAATTCTTGGTTTAGAAACTGTTGTGTAGTTTACATCTGTGATAAATGTTCTTAATGATAAGTCATTTCCTTCTTTTATAGATTCGATATAAATTTTTCTATCTCTTAATAATGTAGAAAATTCATATTCTTGTCCTGCTACATAATTATAAGTAACTATATTATCAAGATCGTTGTTATTAATTTCAACTATCTTTAAATCTGGGTAATTATATCCTGGCTCAATTACAACTTTATATCTAAATGCTGTTTCACATTCGTAATTTCCGCTTAAAACTTCTACTCCAGTTTCTACATTAATTACTTTGATTCCTTCTGAAGTTCCAATTGTAACTCTATGTGTTCCGTTTAAATAATGTGGATAAGGATTACTATTATATCCACCATAGTTGCTTTCAAAATAAACTTCACCTTCAAGGCTGTTAATCCAAAAATCTTTTAATTCACTGAAAGCATTACTCTTAATTCTTTTAACGCCAGAACCGATTGTTATTCTTTTAAAATTATTAGCGCCACTGAAAGTACTACCCTCGATTGTTTCTACACCATTGCCTACAACTAGATTTCCGTCGAATCCAGAGCAACTATTAAATGCTGAACTTCCCATTGTTGTTACTGAGTCTGGAATTACTAAATCTCCTGTAAATCCAGAGCAACTAGAGAACGCACCACTTCCAATGTTAGTTAATCCCTCAGGTAATACTAATTCTCCTGTCAAAGATCCACAGCTAACGAATGCATAGTTTCCAATAGAAATTAAAGAACTTGGGAAATCAAAGTTTCTTAAATTGCTACAATAAGCGAATGCATAGTTTCCAATAGTCTTAATATTGTCATTTAAAACAACTGTGTTTATATTTCTGTTATTATAGAAACAATAATCTCCTATACCTGTAATATCTTCTCCAACTGTATATGTTGAATTAGAATATTTTGGTTTGATTAAGCATAATGTCTTTCCATCTTTGCTATAAAGTTCTCCATCTACTTCAGTATATTTTTCACTATCTTCTCTTGCACCCCAAGCTGTTACGTTTGGTGTGTATTGAATTAAATTACTTATATACGATAAGTTAAAATAATCATTAATATAAAACTTTCTAATTGTACTGTTTGAATAAGAACTATAATTTGCGAAAGTATATGAATTTACATATGTTAAATTTTTAGGTAATACAACTTCTGATACAGCTGTGTATCCTAATATGTAATTTCCAAGAGAAGTTACACCATCACCAAAATCAACTTTTGTTAAATATGGTACATTATAAAACGCATAGTTTCTAAGAGTAGTAACTGTATCTGGTATAACTATTTCTTTAACTTTGTTCTTATTGGCAGATGATGCATAGTAAAACACTGATCTATATGTTCCACTTGATGCACCAAGAGATCTTACTGTATATTCTATTCCGTTTAAATTTAATTTAGATGGAATAACTACTTTTCCATCATCAGGAATATTTCCTGAACTATACATTAAGTTGTCCAAATATTGACCACTTACTGTAAAGCTCCATGTTATTGAATTTTCATCAGTTGCTGTATCTGCTTCAACTTTATTTGGCATTAAGAACATTGCTCCTAGTGCAGCAACTAAAATGAATATTATTGAACTTAAAATAAAAACTTTTCTTTTCATTTTTTATCATCCGTTTCTCTTAATTTTTTCTTTATGTTTTTTACATTTTATGTTTTCTTTTATCTTTCGTACTTACTCATTTGAGTTTGTATTTCTCTTTTTAATAACATAAACTATAATTGTAGCTGACATTATTAAAGCTAAACTTGTAAGTGGAATTAATGCATCATGTCCAGTCTTTACTGTAATTAATAGTGGTTCTTCTGTGTTGTTATCTGGAGTCTTATCTTTAATTCCTTCGTCGTTATAATATGTACTAATATTTGCTTTATTAATTTTTGTTCCTACATCTTCGTCTGTTAAATTAATCTTAACTACGATTTCTTGACTTATGCTATCTCCTGGTTTCAATAAAGTTGATGCAAATTTTGTTGAAATTGCATGATCATCATTTTCAGTCCAATCAACATTGTCTCCTGCTAATTTCATTCTTGTTGGAAAATCATCAATTATTGATGTTGCATATCCAGCAACTTCTCCAACATTCTTAACAACTATTTCATAAGTAACTGTTAATTCTGTTTCTGAAACTTTGCTCTTTGGTAAATCAATTTTTACTAATTCATCTTTATTGTTTTTTGTTATTGTTTTTTCTTCTGCTGAATTTTTAACTTTGACTGTTTTAATATTTTTATCAATTGTTAAATCAAAAATCTTTTCTCCTGTTTCTGGAGGATTTGGTGCTGGAACTAATTTTTTAACAATTGTTATAACAACTTCTTTATTTTGATGATCAACATTTAAAGAAACATTTTCTTTTTCTTCAATTGATGCATCTAATTTATAAGCATCTTCATCTTTTGTTTTATTAACTGTTAAATTAATTGTTCCATTTAATGCAATATAACCTTCAACACATTTTAATTCTGTTGTTGTATATTTTTCTGTTGCCACTTCATCTAGTGTGATACAACCTACAACATAGTTTCCTGTGTAATCAGTACTGCTTCTTACAACTGCATTATTTCCATTAACTGTTTTATATCCACTTCCTGTTAACGCATTTCCATCTTCATCAACTGTTTTGATTACTAGTTTGTAATCTTCAACTTGTACATCTTTGTTTTTGTAAATTGTAACTACGACATTTTGTCCATCAGAATTTTCATCAACTGTTGTTGTATCTTTCTCATAAACAAAATCTACGTTTTGTTCAGCCACGTCAAAATTACCTTTTCTATTGAAAGGATTTGTGCGTAAAATATAACTTTCGATTTTCTTTGCTTCAACGCTGTATTCTTCTCCAACTTTTCCACTAACTTCTGTTGAGTCAGAAATTTCATTTCCAAATGTGTCTAAGTAATTAACTTTAACTGTTCCTGTTTTCTCTGTATTAGATTCTAAGTAGCTCTTAGATACTAATGAGAATGATGTTGTTGAATTGCTTCTTACCATGCTAACAATCATTACTAAAGATGTAATAATAATCATTGTTGCAATTGAAATAATAGCAATCTCTCTTCTTGAATTTGTCTTTTGATTTAACATTTTTCTTTCCTTCTTTTGTTTAAATTTAGATTTTTTGAAGTAATCTATAAAACTTTTTCTCACGCGTATATAATAAATAATATATATGGTAATTTTTAGTATTCTTAAATTACATTTTTGATTTTTTTCTTGTAATTTTATATTTTTTACAATGCTCAATCCATTGAGTTCGTAGTGCTGCGTGTTGTAAAAAACTTTTTTGTTTTTGTTTTAAAAAACCAAAAAAAGGAAATAGATTTCTCTATTTCCTTTTAATATTTTTATGATTTTTTAGTTTTAGAATTACATAGTCATCTGCAATTTTTATGGTTGTGTTGTTTCTGCAGCTATTAAACTATCGTTTAATTCTGCTGGTGCACCAACATATTTTCCTGCCGATGATCCTGTTGCTCCAGTTAATGTGTTGTTCTCAACTGTTGAATTTACAATTTGTGGTTTCAATTCGTTAGTTGAGGTATCCTTATAACCTGCACCAACTAATCCACCTAAACATGTTGGGAATACATCTCCTGCGGAAGTAAATGTTCCTGTTAATGTTTTGATTGTTGAATTCTTGGTTGTGCAATTATTCAATTTGTTTTTTGTACATGCTACGATACCACCTGCATGTAATTCTTCAGATATGATTGTTGATCCATCTACTGTCGCATCTTTAATTTCCCATTCTGTTGTTCCAGCAATACCACCTGCTAATCTCTTAGCTTTGATTGTTGAATCTTTCACTTCTACATCTGTTAGTGCGCCACTTAGAACACCTGCAACACCACCAGCATCATCTGTACCTGTTACACTTGTGTTGCTAACTTCAATATCAGTTGTTGCTCCACCTATGAAAGCACCAACACCACCCGCCATTTGTTTTGCTGTGATTGTTGAATCTTTTACTTTTGCTGTTGTTACTGCACTTAGTATGCATGAACCAAGTCCACCTGCATGTGCTGTTGTTGAAGTTACTTTTACATTATCAACTTCAATATTTGTCATTTCATTGCCTATACCTGCAACACCACCAACTTGTAATAGACCTGTTACATTTGAATCTTTAACTTTAATATTTGTTAATGGTCTTAATGCTACTGCTGCAACTCCTCCTGCATGTTGTGCTGTTGAAACTATTGTTGTGCCATCTATTTCTACTTGATTAATTGGATTAAAATGTACACCTACAACCCCACCAACCATTTGATTTCCTGTAATTGTTGAACCTATAACTTTAATATTTGAAACTATTCCAAATGCAACTGTTGTAGCACCTGCTGCATGACTTCCTTTTGAAGTAATTGTTGCATTTGTTATTGTTGCATTTCTTATTTCATCAGTTTGCATGTATTGTATTGGAGCAATACCTGCAGCACATGAAGATGCAACTATTTCAGCATTTGTTATTGTTGTATTTGTTATTGTTCCACCATTTAATACCGCTGTAATACCACCAACGTTTGCTCCAGTATACTCTCCATCTGGAATTGATAAATTAGTTATTGTAGTATTTGAAATTGAGTTTCCTCCACTACTAACTAATCCTACAACTCCTCCAAGTGCGCTAGTATATGAGTTTGCTTTAATTGTTGTGTCTAGTACTTTGTTTTTATCCATTTGAACTTTTGCATAACCTACCATGCCACCAAAGTTATTGTTTGCAGTTATTGAACTATTTTGTTCAATCGAAGAATTAGTAATTGTTGTTACAGATTCTAGTCCAGGAGGATCTGGAGTTATCCATCTGTTCATACCAACTAATCCACCAGTTATTCCTCCGCCAGTATTGTTATTAATATTTGTATTTATAACTTTTGCATTATCTATATTAATATTATGTCCTGTTAATGCAATAATTCCACCAATATGTGTATACATTCCTGTGTCTCCAGCTTTAGCTGTAATTGTTGCATTTTTTACTGTTGCATTATTTATTGTAATATCTCCTGCTGTTAATCCAACTATACCCGCCATTACTGGATTGTATTCTATCAATGCTGTTTCATCATCTTCTCTATGATCAATATTTGCAAGTAATGCTTTGTTTTCATTTGTCAATGTCACATTTTCAACTGTTGATTTACCAATCTTAATTGAATCATTGATTCCATTATTAATGTATCCAAACATACCAGAATTGATGTGATTATCTGTTGTGATTTGTACATTTGAAACTTTGTTGTTTGTTGGTTCACAATTCATTGCTATTGTTTCTGCCCCGATACCTGCAGTTGAACCAAAGATTCCTCTAATTGATTTCTTTGATACAAAGTTACTATCTTCAACTATACAATTATTTAATTTTTTAATGTTATCTGCATATGCATAAATACCACCGATACTTGCATACTTAGCTTCTATATCTACATTTGAAACTTTAATGTTTTCTAATTCTAGAGTGTCCTCCCATGCGGTTCCAATGAATCCACCATAATTTCTATGTTTAATTATGTCTCTATAACTTGTTTTAGTTGTCTTGAAAAGATTTGCAACTTCTTCGATGTTTTCTGGTTCTTCCCAATTATCATTAAACTCCACATTCTTTACTGTACAGCTTGTTGCCTTCAATCCATTGGTTGTGTAAGCAATTCCACCTGCAGCTATATGCTTTTTATAAGAAATTTCACAATTTTCAACATCGCAATTTTTAAATTCAACTTCACTTAAACTTGTTCCAACTAATCCAGCAACAGCTCCGTAGTATTCTCCAGGTATAGTTCCATCATTATTTAGTTCTCCATGATCTTCGAATGAGAATTGACTAGAGATAGATGTATTCTTTATATCCACATTATCTACACTAGATACTGATGTGTAGTTACTTAGATAACCCATAAAACCTGCTGTGTTATGAGTTTTGTTTCCTTTTACATTAACATTTTCAACTGTGATATCTTTATATTTTAAGTCTCTATCACTTTGTGCAGCTCCAATTACACCACCAAGTTGTGTCATATCTATGTTAAGTTTATTTTCAGAAACATTATTTACAACATCATAATTTTTGATTGTTACATTATTCATTTCAACATCATAATTATTTAATTGTAAACCTATTGCACCACCAATGTTTCCATTCTTTGAAACTATATGGTTTCTTTCTTGTGCATTTGTTGCATTTCTATCTATGTCTTTTCCTAAAACTTTAACATTGTTGATTCTTACTTTGTCCATTGCTTGAAGACTTCCGATAATACCACCTACGCAGTAGTTGTTTGGTGGATTTGGTGTTACCTCTTCTCCTGCCATAGTAATATTAGTTTCTATAACGTTACAATTCTCTATTGTAGTAGTTGTAGGATAGCTATATCCATAATCTATTTGTCCAATTAAACCACCTGCATTTGAGTTGTAATCAGTCATATCACAATTCTTAACATTACAATTTATGATATCTAAATCTCCATATAATCCATATGTTGTACCGTAGATACCACCTATGCTTCCTGCAGTTCCTATTGAATCTCTATTATATATAGTAGAGTTTACAAAATTACATCCCTCAATAGAACATTTTTTTGTGTACATTCCTCTACCGAAAATACCGCCAACTGTTGAATATTGTCCTTGTGGTGTGTATCCGTCTTCTGAAATTCCTTTTGCTTCTAGTCTAGAATCTTCAACATTACAATACCTAATATTGAATCCTTTACATTCAAATCCTCCGGCATAAATACCTGCACAAGCACATCCACTACCAGCCGATCCATTACTTTCGCATCTCATTTCAATATATGAATTTTTAACATTACAATCATTTATATTTGCAGAGTATGTGTCTTCAATATATCCATATGAGCCGTTTGTGATTCCCATGATTCCCGCTACTTCTTTTGATTTGCCAAGAATGTTACAATCTTCAACTATACAATTTGAAATATTTGTAGCTATTCTTTTTGATTCACTATATGAATTTTGAGCAGGAATATATCCAGCATCATTTATAGCAAATATACCTGCAACATTTCCATAAGTTCCTACATCATGATCAGCTATTATTCCAACTTCTAGATTTTTGATTTTACAATCTTTTATTGTTACCGTTTTACAACTTGCCCATGCCATGATTCCTGCTGTCTCGCCTTGTCCATAAGAATAAATCTTTATCTTATCGTCGGCGCTTCTACCTACAACTTCACAATCTGTTATTGTTATGCTATTTCCTACTGCTAAGCCAACAATACCAGCAATATCATGTGCTGCATTATTATAAAGATTAGCATTGTTCTTACAATTTTTAATTATTGCATTTACATCTTTATATTTTATTAATTGTATACTGTATTCATCTAATGAAACGACACCTAGTATTCCACCAGCATCCGTTGTAGATCCTCCAGTTACTGTAATTGTTCCGTTGTTTGTTGAATTCTCAATTGTAACTTGGCCTAACGCTTTACCTACAATACCACCAGTATGCGATTGCTCAGTCTCGATTTCTCCATTGTTAGTTCCATTTATAACTTTAATAGATCCTGCAAACTCAGCAACTAAACCTCCGGCTTCCCCTGGTGCCCAACCTTGGTTTGCACTAGTAATCTTTCCATTGTTTGTACAATCTACAAGCTTAGAATAATCTAATGTGTTTTGTGATGAAATCTCTCCATTGTACATATATGTATCAACGCCTCTTAATTCAGCAACTAACCCTCCTGATTTAAGAAGTCCATTGATTTCTCCATTATTTATACAGCCAGATGCATTAACTACACCATATGATGTACCAATCATACCAGCAGCATTTGATTTACTTGCTGTAACTTTTCCATCATTTGTACAATTTACAAGTTCGATTTTGCTTCCGTTCCAATTTGCTTTTGCAACATTTGCTTCTGTGAATATGTCACCTCTTTCAAATGTCTTACCTGTCTTTGTATCGTCTTCTTTTGTGCTTCTTTCACCAACAAATTCTTCATATTCTTTATGTGTTATAATAGAAGCTTCTGCTCTTACTCTATATTCATTATTTTCAATGTCCCAATATCTATCGATATCTACTCTAATAATTCCATTTAGTAAATCATATCCAGGAACTGTTTCTTCTTCTGTCATAAAGTAAACATCTCTTCCTGTATATTCAATGGCCTTATCAAATAATTTCAAAGAACCTGTATCTACTAGAGCAGTCTTTATAGTATCTTCTATCTTATCTACTTCATAGATTGCTCCACCGATTAATCTATCTGTTTTTCTATCACGAATTTCTAATGTTACATTGTATTGTCCTTCTGATGCTTCATTTTCTACTAATAAATCAATACGTTTATTGTCTTCATCGTATCCAGCTGTAATCGCTAATTCTTCATAATCTGAAGGTCTTACAAATCCAACTAAACCACCAGCACCATATTTACCACAATTAATTTTTCCTGTGTTCTTGCTTTCTTGAATACTGATTGATCCTAATGAACATCCAATTAAACCACCGGCATTGTTTGTTCCTTCGACTGTTGTTACACCTTCTTCTTCAACAGGTTCAGTTCCACTAATATCAACGTTGTTTTCTGAATTAATAATTGTAACTAATCCACCTGGTGCAGTATGTCCTACAAATCCACCAACGTTATCCATTCCTGATGAGATACCTGCTGTTGCACCTTCTGTAACTGTTGTTTTACAGTTATAGAAGTAACCGTTCTTCATATATCCTACAAATCCACCAACACCATAGTAGTCTGTGTTTTCTAATGCTCCTGCAGCAAATTTGTTTATACGAATATTTGGATTTTCTAATATTAAGTTTTCAATGATTCCTGTAAATTCACTAATTAGTCCAACTTTAGCTATTGAACTTCCTTCTTCTGGTGCTACTATAGTTAAATTACTAATCTTGTGTCCATCACCATCTATAATACCAACTAAATCTCTATTAATTGGTTCCCAGTTGATTCCCGCTAAATCAATATCATTTGTTAATTTATAATTTGTAGTACTGTTATATTCGTAATCAACACCATCTACATTTACAATTTCACCACTACCGATTTTTGCTAATTGTTCTGCTGTACTTACAGGTGTAAATTCAAAGTGTGTTGTGTCTACTTTATAATCTGATGATTCACAATATACTGCTACTGAGTATATTCCTGTTTCTTCATCTAGTATTGTCTTTACTACTTTAACTTTCATCTTCTTTCCGATGTTAGTTAAGTATCCTGCTGGAGCATCTGTTTCTTGTATCCAGTAAATATTTTCTCCTGCTCCATATGTTACTATTCCGCCAAAATCTACGATACCATTTTCATCTGATGTAACTCTCGCAATTACTTCTTCGTCTTCGTATCTCTTTATTTCTCCATTTTCTACTAGCTCGTTTACTCCTGAAGATAATAATTCGAATTTAGCTCCTGCTAATAATTCATCTGTAGCTTGATCTACTTTTTCAATTCTAATACTGTACTCAACTCTTATCTTTGAGTTTAATACAACTGTATCAAAATCATCATCATCTTCTTGATCAAATATAAATGATGTTGTATTTGAGTTTGTAATTTCATCAATTCTATAATTTTGTGCTACAGTTACATTTCCTGGTGTAGAGTCTGTGTCTGTTCCTGACATTCCTGTGATTTCTGCAAATACTGTTTTATAAACTTCTGATTCTAATGAATCTTCTGTTACTGTTAAACATATCTCTACATCTTTATAATTAATAACACCATTTCCCAAATATGAAAGTATATCATCAAATGCTAATTGTGATGTTTTAATTGTGCTTCCATCTTGAATCCATCCATAATTTTTGTTTGTTGTATTCTCGGCATCAAATGTCATTCCTTCTGGAATATGTACTGTTATTTCTGTTGCTCTAGCTGCTTGTAATGCTTCGTTATATATTCTAACTTTATATGTTACTAAATCACCTTTTCTTACCTTTACTGGTTCTTTAGTATGTTGATATCCAAATGATTCATTTGTTACTGCTACTGGTATTCTTGATTTTGATACTGGAGATCTGTTTACTTCTGTAATAAATGTTCTTAATGATAAATCAACTCCATTATTTAAGTTTTGTATAAAAATACTTCTTTCTCTTAGTAATGGTGTAAACTCATATGATTGTCCTGCTACTACTGTTTCATTAGTATAGTTTTCATATTTATTGTCATCGAACCATACTAATTGTAGATTGTCATAATTGTATCCGTCTTCTACTTCGATTCTATATTGGAATGTTGTTTCATCAAGATAATCACCAGTTTCTATTTCAGTACCTGTTGCAATGTTTACTAATTTTACTCCTGGTACTTTGCTAACAAGTACGTGTTTTACTGAGTTTAAGAAGTGAACAACTGGTTTAGTGTCACAATAATTATTATTGAATGCTACTGATCCTATTACATTGTTTACAAATAAATCTGTTAAGCCACTAAATGTTCCTGAACCTACACTTGTTATTCCTGATCCAATTGTAACTCTATCAAAGTTCTTACATCCATTGAATGCATAATTTCCTAATGTTGTTACTGAATCTGGAATTCTTAAATTTCCTGTTAACTCTTTTTGATCATAGAATGCTGAATTGCCTATTGATAACAATCCTTCGTTTAATGTTAATGTACCAGTCATTGAATTTGCATATCTAAATGCATTTGCTTCAATACTTGTTACATCACTTGGAACTACATAGTTGTTATAATCTCTTTTTTCACAGAAATATAATCTTTTTCCATCTTTGCTAAATAGTATTCCATCTTCAACTTTGTATAATTCTGAATCATCGTATAATTCTATTCTTTCAAGTCCGTTACTTTCGCGTAATCCTGTAATTACTGAAAGTGGAATATTATCTCCAAATTTTACACTCTTGATTGATCTACAATTATTAAAAGCATAGTTTCCAACTGTTGTTAAACTCTTAGGTAATACTAAATCTCCTCCAAGTTTATAACAATAACTAAATGCACTTGAACCAATTGTTGTTAATCCTTCGTAAAGTGTTATATTTCCTTCTAATTTATTACAATTTGAAAACGCAGAATTTCCGATATAAGTTAAGTTTTCGCCAAACACTATATCACCTGTCATGTTGTAACAATTGTAAAAAGCATTATTTCCTATGCTTGTTATTCCAGCGCCCATTGTTACATGTTGTAATTGTGTTTGTGAATAAAAAGCATAACTATTAATTGAAGTTACTGTGTCTGGTATAGTTAAGTTTTTTATTGTTTTAGGAAACATATAACCGTTACTACTTGATCCATATCCAACACTTCTAACTGTATAATCATAACCATTAAAGTTTATTATTGATGGGATTACTAAATTTTCAGCTTGTTCTACTGTTAATGAAGTTGTATATAAATTATATATCTCCATTTGAGAAGCGTCATACGAAAATCTCCATAGTATTCCGTTATCATCATATGCTGTTGCAGCATCAACTTCATTTCTATTACCCATTATTACTGTTGTAACAATCATGGTTATAAGAAATGTAATTAATAAAGATAATTTCAATATGGTGAATTTTTCACTCACTTTCTTTTCCATAAATCTTTTCTCCTTTGTTTCTTTGTACTTGTCTTGCGACTATTTAGCACTTTTTCTTTTGATTACATAAACAATTGCTGTTGCAGATAGTAATGCAATTACTGCTGATATTGCTATGATTTGTTCTTCTCCTGTTTTAACAGTAATTAATAATGGTTCTTCTACTGTATTATCTGGAGTATTGTCCTTAATTCCTTCATCGTTGTAGTATGTTGTAATTTCTGCGCTGTTAATTTTTGTTCCTACATCGTTGCTTGTTAATTTGATTTTCAATGTGATATCTTCTTCAAAGCTCTCACCTGGTTCTAATTTTTTGTTTGCATATTTATTTAAAATAGCTACACCATTTTTTGCTTCCCAAGCTTCTTGTCCTTCAACTAATTCCATTCTCTCTGGAATATTGTCTGAAATGCCTGTTGCATATCCCGCAAGTTCTCCTACGTTTGTAACTTTAATTGTGTAGGTTGCTGTTAATGTTGTCTTCTCAACTTTTGATTTTGGTAAATCAACTTTTACTAATTCGTCTGCATTCTTCTTTGATATTTTAGAAACACTACCATCAACATTTGCTTCGATATATTTAATTTGTTTTTCAATTTTTAAATCGAAGATCTTTGGTTCTGGTGTAGGTGTTGGATCTGGCTTTGGATCTTCACCTGTTTCTGGTGGTGTTGGTGCAGGTTTCAATTTCTTAACTGATGTAATAACAATTTCTTTTTTATTTTCATCAATTGTCATTGAAACATTTTCTTTTTCTGCTAATGTGAAAGTTGCAGTGTATTGATCTGCAGTTTCGTCATAGCTTTTATTTATAGTTAAATCAATTGTTCCATCCATTGGAATGTATTCATCGGCAATTTTTACTTCATTAATTTTTAAAACATCTTTGTTAACATTGTTGATTACGTAACTTCCAATTACAAAGTTTCCTGTGTAATCAATTGCATTTCTTTCAACCATGTTGTTGATATTTGTTACTTGATATGAAGTTCCTTTAATTGCATTACCATCTTCATCAACAGTTTTTAAAACAACTTTGTATTCATTTAGAACTTCGTCGTTTTTGTTTTTGAAAACAGTTACAACTACGTTTGTTCCATCTGAATTCTCATCGATACTTGATGTACTCTCTTCATAAATGAAATTTACTGTTTGATCAGCAATATCAAAATTTCCTTTTCTGTTTAGTGGACTCTTTTTAAGAACGTATAGATTAATTTTCTTAGCTTCAACGCTATACTCGTCTCCTACATTTCCACTAACCTCTGTTGCATCTGCAATCTCATTGCCATAAGTGTCATAGTATTTAACTACGACTTTTCCTGTTTGTTCTTCGTTTGACTCTAAGTATTTCTTAGATACCAATGAGATTGTTGCTGAATTGTTGAATACTGTGCTTGTTAGCATAGCAATTGAAACAACAAGTGCAATTACTGCTGTTAAAAATATTGCTATTTCTTTTTTTGAATTTCTCATTTGATTTAACATTTTTATTTCCTCTTTTGCTAAATTTAAGTTTTTAAGAAACTTATAAAACTAATAATAAATACACGTATATATTAATTAATATATAGAGTAATTATTAGTATATTAGCGTTACAGTTTAGTATTTAAGCATTAAATTAGTAATAAAATACTGTTCAACCCCTTTATTTCGTAGAACTACATCGCGTTTTCATGTTTTGTAAAATAATTGCTTTAATTACTCAAAATCACCTCTGATTTTCCACTTTTTGCACAAAAAAAGAGAGGATTTTGTCATTCCTCTCTTTTTCTATAATGAAGTTCATCAATTCATTTTAATATATCTATTTTTGTGGTGACTATCCGTCACTTTGTTTTAGAATATTGTTTTGTTATTGAATGTCTTCTTGATTCCAAATGCACCTGCTCCGATGATTCCTAGAGCTATTAATGCTACTAAGATAATTAATGTGTAGTTTCTGTTATCACCAGTTGGTGGCATTATTACAATTTTTTGTGCTGCATCAGCATCAATTTCTGTTACGCTAACTCTTGTTGTTTGTGGTAATTCATCTCCTGCTGGATCTGATGTATTCTTAGCCATCTTTTCATTTCCTACAATTGAGAAGTTCATTCTTCTACCTTGTTCATTTGATGTTTCAATTAATTCTGTCATATTGTTGTAGATAGAATTTGCTTTAGTGTTTGCTGTTAATTGTGTTGATAATCTTAATGTTGTAGCCTTTGTATTGTTTCCTTTACCAACCATTGTAGGTAATAAATCACCTTCAAGATCTTTTGATGTTAATAGAGTATTATATGAAGCTATTCTTGTGTAGTATTCTCTATTTACTAAGTCATTATCTATATTTCCACCTTTATTAGAGTTTGTTAAATCTTGTGATGTAACAACTGTCCAATTTGCATCTTCTGATTGATTTGCAGCAATGTATGAAATTTCATTTGTTACATAGTCAACAATTTGTTTTGCATTTGTCTTTGATACATTTTCTGTTGAGCTATTTGCTGTGTTACCTGTGTAGTAGAATTGTGAATCTTTGTAATCAATTTCACCAATGTTTTCTACAGAGATTCTGTAGTCTGCAACTAATGTTGATCCTTCTAAGATTTCATCATCGATTTGTGCTTGAATTATTTCAGGTGTTTTTCCTGGTGCATCATATCCTAATTTGTATCCTGTTAATAATCTTCCGCTTCCAACATCTTTATATGTTCCGATGTGTGGGTTGTGTTTATCGTATGTTAATCCGCTTACACCTTGGTTTGTATTGAATAATACTTGACCATCTGATAATTGAATCTTTAAGTTTGCAACTTCTTTAGTTATCTTTAATTGTGCAACTGGTCTTTGCTCTAATCCTAAATCAATATCATCTAAGTTGTAATGTTTTTGATTAATGTCTGTTGGGTTAACAACAGTTCTTGTTGTATTCTTTTCAACTTCTGTATTGATAATACCTGTTTGAGCAACTCCTTTAGTTTCTCTTTCTAATTCATTTACCATTACTCTTTGTAATGTTTCGATTTTTCCATCTGATTGATATGTTGCTAATTTATAGAATGATCCTAAAATTTCTGCTCTGTTGTTTAATAATGTTGTTCCATTAGCACCCTTTGAGTAGTTGTTTGATCTTGTTCTATAGTATGCAACATCTTTTGCATCTGATACTCCTCTTTGTGCTTCACTTCTAGCAATGTCATAGTAGTACATTGATGGTTTGTTTGTTGAGTTGTTTAATGTTCCATCTGCTAATGTAAAGTTTCTTGTGTCATATGCATCTGAAGTAAATCCATAAACGTTCTTGTATGAGATTCCGTTTTGATCAACTCCAGTTTGATATGTTGTTGATTTGTAATCTTGTCCATTGTATGAAATTGCATTCATACCTTCTGTTTTTAATGTATTATTTACTTCATTTTGACCTTTCATTAATACAGTTCTATCTGTGTCACCATAGATGAATCTAATATAGAAATCACCTGCTGGTACAGATTCAAATCCGTATAATCCTTGGCCATCATATTTTAATAATTGATCTACATGTAAGATACTATCTTCGCTACCTTGTAGAATAATCTTTGAATATCCGATACCTGTGTAGTATGTCTTGTCTTCTGGATTTTGTTGTCTTTCTGAAACATCAATCTTTTCTCCAGATCCTGTGAATCCGTATTTTACAGATCCCCATACTTTTTCACCTAAATATCTTCCTGTTGATGTACCATATTTATCTACTTCTTGAATTGCTTCAACTAATTCAACTGTTACACCATCAATTCTTGTTTCGTTTTCATCGATACCATTTCCAACAACAGCTTTTTGGCTTTCTCTGTTTCTTGCATCTTCATATGCATATCCAGATAATGTTCTGTTGTCTTCTGTTCTTTGATCGATTATTAATTTAATATTTGGTGCTTGGCTAGCATCTTTTTGTGTTCTATCATTGATTGGATCAATTGTATCTCCACCGGCTTGTCTTATCATTCCGTTTGCGTCTAAATCGTATTGTGATAAGTTACCTGGGTTTGAAATAGAATCTACTTTACCAGCTTTTGTTGATAATGGTTCTGTAACTTCTGTATGTGTTCCTGTTCCATCAGCATTTAAGTTTTCTGGAATCTTTGCACCTTTTGCATAATATGTTTCATATTGATTAATTTCTGCAATGTTACGTTTTCCAATTGTTTCAACACCTGTCTTTAATGATTGGTCTAACCAAACTTTTTGTGTTTCAGGATTGTTGTTTACTTTGAATGTTACGAATACATTTACGAATTGTCCTGGTTTTAAGTAATCTACGAACTCTCCGTTATTCTTAACTCTAATTCCTGTTAAGTATAATTCATCATATTCATTGCTAATCTTTGTATTTCTTCCTGTTATTGATGTTGTTCTAACATTAATATCATGTTGATTTCTTACATTACCGTTGAAGTCTACTGATGATGCTGCATATGTGTTGTGATGTGAACCAATCTTGTTTCCATCTCCATCATATTCATCATATTCAACTGGTGTGTATGTATTTCCTGATAATACTCCATCGAATGAGTACATCTTTGAATCATAGTGGTCAACTACTTCGTCAATCTTTACATTGTATGATCCGCTGTTTTGTAATTTAATTTTGTATGTTACATATACTTGTAAATCCTTAGCTACTGAGTTGTTTCCATATGCATCGTTTTCATTATATAAGTATTCTGATTTTCTTATTTCTCTAGCATATGTGTAATCATTCTTGTATGCATTTCTATTTAAGGCATAGTCTGATGTTCTTATTGAAACATTGAATGAATCGTTATCACCTATAACCATTAATTTGCCGTCATCTCCTGGTGTCTTATCGATATAGTATGTCTTTCCATCCTTTGTTACCATGTATGTGTTATCCATCTCAGTTACTGCATATCCAGTTAAGTATTGTGATAAAGCTGTTGCATTATTTGCACCTGTGTAGTTGTTTAATAATGCTTGTAACTCTGTTGCACCATTATCTCTACCTTGGTAGAAGTAATCTTGCTCTTTACCATTTACTTTAACTGTTGCTTTGAATATATCTTTGATTAATGAAATTGAATTTTCATCTCTTTCATATAAACCGAAGTCTACATTTCTAGCTTGGTCACATGTCTTATTATATAAGTATGTGTAATCTATTCCACCGAAGTTAAATACTTTTGGTGAATCAGCTTGATATTCAGCACTATCTTTATTGATGTTCTTAATTACGAATTGATCATAGAATGGTAATACTGTTTTATCAACATATGTATATGCAATATTTTGAATATCTTTGATGTATTGTACAACTGATCTTGCTTCTGTTTCGCTTACACCCTTGTTAAGCATCCAAGCATAAATTTGTGTATATACTGCATCATAATTCTTTGATCTCTTCCATGTTGCTTTATTATCTTCGTTCTTTGGTTCGCCTCTTGATGAGCCATCATCGAAGCATGCATATTCTAAGAATTGATTCCAAACATCGATGAATGTTAATGCACCTTTGTATGGATTTGTTTCATCTTTTCCTTCATTATATGCAATGAATTCATGATTTGATTTTTCTAATCTTTGATATTTTGCATAAGCAATTCCTGAATGATCATCTTTTCTATAGTTCTCATTATATGAGCTAATAATATCGAAGATGTCATTGAATGATGCTCTGTCTATATCTTTAGCATTAGAGTATCCGCCAGAAAGATCTTTCTTGTAATATGTATATTGATACATTTCTCCATTGTAGAAGAATCTTACAAAGTAATCTTTCATTGCATTTACAAGTGGTTTTCCATCGCCTGTGATACCATAGAATCTATATCTACCATCAGCGTCTGTTGTTGTCTCTGCTTTTAATTTTGCGTTTGCTCCGTTGCCTTCTAGTTCGAATAATTGAACTAAGATACCTTTGAATGGTGATTCGCCGTTGTCAAATCTTCCATTGAATCTCATTCCGTTAGCATCTGTTCCTTTGATTACTTGTTGTTCTATCCATACTAATCCACCGATTTGCATGTTAATTCTTGCTGTTGCTAATTTTATATCGATATGATCTACATGATAGAAATCACGTTCTCTTGGAATAATTTCAACTATTGGTTGAATCCATTTAACTTCTTTTTCTTTGAAAGTAACATCAGTTGTTATTGAATCTTTTCTTGTATGGCTTGCATCTGTTACATGCCATGGTGTTTCTGTATGATTCCATGATGCATCATATGTATAGTATTCAAACTTTTTATATGTTGTTCCATCTGGATTTGTTCCTGTTGAATAGTGTGGTGTACCTTGTACCCATCTTGAAATCTTTACGTCTTTAATTTCTTCTTCAGAATAGAAACCTTTGATTTCTACATCTTTTTGACGTTGTACCATTTCCCAAGTAATTGTATGTCTACCATACTTATCACTATCAACTGTACCAATCATGTCTTCAGTTAATCTGAAGTTTGCTGTCCATTTAAATTTCATAACAAGTGTACAACTTGCATCTACTCTAATCCACTCATCGTATCCTGTTGATGGAACATTGTCACCTTGAATATCGTTCATTGCAACGATAGCACAGTGATAATGTCCGATTGATGAGAAGTCATCTTCAATTGATGCTTCAAGATCTAATTCAAGATTTTCTTCTGCTTCACGATGGATGTGAATTTGTGGAACTTTAATTTTTAAGTTCTTAATTATTAATGCCTTTGCAGCCCATATTTTAATTTGTCCATTAAATGCATCGATAAAGTTTACTTTAATATTTGGATTTCCAATTTCGTAAATTCCATCGTTGCTTGGTTCGTCATTGAATCTAATATAGAATTCTTCACCTGTTCTGAAATCAGGGAATGCAATTTCTTCACCATTTGCATTTAAGTATTTAACGTTTTTACCATTAATTCCTTCAACTCCGTCTGACCATGCAAATCTAGCTTTATCTTTAATCTTTTCTGGATTTGTTAATTCGTCATATAATGTGTTCTTTGCATTGTCAATTTTTTCTTGAGTTGGTAATAATTTTTCATCATCCTTAGCCCATTCTTCAACTTCAATCATATCTGGTGTGATATTTAAAGAAATTTTGTAAGGTCCTACTGTATAACTTTGATCTGCTTGATTTACTAAAACGTCTAATGAATCTTGATCATCAGTAGCTGGTGTAACTGTGAAACTTGTTTTCTTTTGTTGCAATGGCTTTGTTACGTAGTAATAAACGTTACCAAAATCAGTTGCTCTATCTTCTATCTTGTCATATTTAGCAATTCCTTGTTTCTTAACTTCGCCATAAGATGTTGAGTTGTGTTGTATATGTGTACCATATACGTTTGACTCGTTACCCCATCTTTGTGATGCCCATAAAACGTGTTGGAATGCTAATCTTGTATGTTTAACATCAGCGTTATTTAATCTAGGATCTACTGGATAACCATTTGGTTCGTTTACAATTGAGTGTGTTGAAACGTAATACATTGCATAACCAACTGATGGTTCAATATCTCCTTCATGTTGTTCGATTAATTCAAAGTCTGTATACTTAAATCCTGCATGTACAGAATCTTCATCTTCATCCTCTGGTACGCCTGATACATAATCGTAGAAGTTAGTTGGTGTTGATAATTGGAAACAGAACCAACCCCATAGTGTATCAGTTGGGAAAGGTGTGTAATTATAAGGCATTCCGCCAGTTCTCAATTCCATGGCACAAACAGCAGAGGTTAATGAACATAGAATAATTATTGATACTATTGGAGATACTATCTTCTTTAGTAATGAATTTTTCTTATAACTCATTTTTTTCTCCCTTCATTATAGAATATTTGTATAAGATTTGTTTATTACATTTTTCTTAGTCTCGAATACAGCTATTGCCGCAATTGCAAGAATTGCTAATGTAATTCCTGTGATTGCCATTGCTGTTCTACCAGTAGCTACTGCTAGAACTATAGCACCTGAAGACATATCGTTTTCTCCATCCATCTTATTAGAAGATTTCGAATTGATATCTTCAATACCAAGTTCATTGTATGAACTTGCAATCTCTGCGGTATTTCTAACTATTCCAGTATTTTCATTAGTCATTTGTCTAGTTAATACTAGTTTTAATTCTTTTGTCTCTCCTGGATTGATAACTGTGTTTGCTAGGCTTGTTGTATAAACATTTCCATTTGATAAGTACCAATCTTTATTATCTTCTCCACTGAATCCCATTCCTTTTGGTAAGTAGTCAACTATTGATTTTGCATATCCTGGAACGTGACCTTGGTTTGTAACTAAAATTTTATATTCTACTATAACTGTAATACCTTCGATGTTGCTGTTTGGTAATTCTACCTTTGCTAATTCAACGTTGTCATATTCATAAATTGTAGGTGTATCATATCCTGCTCTTACGATTGTAACTTTAGAAATTCTCTTGTCTAATCTTAAGTCGAATGTGTTTCTTAATGATAATCCTAAATCTATGTTGTATACGTTTACGTCTTTTAATGTAATTGTGTCGCATCCTGCAACTTCTTCTCCGCTAAGCTTAGCTTGTACGAAATCATTGTTGTCAGAGTCTGCAACTTTTTCTGATCTGTATGGACCTGGTGCATATTCTTCAGTGTTGTATTTAACAATTACGTTATACTTTCCTTTATTTAAATTTGTAAAAGTATATTTTCCATCTGTACCTGTTGTTAATCTAACTTCATTTCCTTTGCTGTCTTTTGCAATGGCTTGTGTGTTAGCATCATATAGCATAACTTCTAGATTGCCGATTGCTTTTTCAGATACATCTTGTTGTCCGTTATTGTTTTCATCAAACCATACTCTACCAGAAATCTTGAATGTTCCGTCTGCGATTGGAACATCTGGTCCATCTGGATTTTCAGGAACTACTGTTTTTCCTGTTCCTGTAATCTTTAATGTGATTGTGTTAATATCAATTTCTTCATTGTCAACTGTTAATATTGGTTTGTGATCAAATGAATGTTGTGAACCTTCTTGTTGACTATAGATTGCACATTTAATTGTAACTCTTGCTGTACCTTTTGCATTTAAAACAAATTCATCATTGATGTATGATTTGTTCTTAGATGAAACTTCAACATTTCCTGAGATTGTGAAATCTCTTAAGTAAACAATACCTTTGAATTCATCTTTTATTTTTATCATTACATCTTCGTCTTTGTCGTTCTTGATATCTACATAAAATTCAATTGAATCTGTATCTACTACTTTGTTTTCATCAATATTTACTGATTGATTTGCTGTAATATATTTCTTAGCAACATTTCCGTTTACTGTGTTATCTGGAGTTCTAATCTCTCCTCTTGCTTGATCGCTTGTTGCTGTAGCATATGCTGTTAATGTTGGGTAATCTTCTACAACTGATGCGTAAACGATTATTCTCTTTGGATTTTTTCCAACTTCATCATATTTTACTGAAACAACATTTTGTCCTTTATCATATTCGTAGTCGCTATCTTTGTATTCTGTTCCCTTTGGTAAATGAAGTTTTACATTTACGTTTGTTTGTTTTTTACTATTAGGACTCTTTACTTCAACTGAATATGTAACTACGCTTCCTTTAGGGTGTGTGCTGTTTGGAGAAACTTGGTTCTTTAATTGTAAAATTAATTGACCAACAACTCTCTTGATTGTAAATTCATTTGTTGCATTTGCTTCCATATCATCTGCAGAAACAGTTGATACTACTTTAAGTTCATCGTTATCTTTATCTGATGGTAATTCATCTACTTGTGTTTTTACTTCAACAGTCTTAACTGAGTTAGCTGCAACTTCTGCGTATGTAACTGTTTTGTTTCCACCGATTAATGATAATCCTTCTGGTAATGCAACATCTAATTTTGCATTCTTAATTGTAATGCTCTTTGTATTCTTAATATCAATTCTATATGTAATCTTTTTGCCTTCTTCGTTTTCGCTGTTTTGTGCGATTTCGTTTCCAGCTTCATCGTATGCTTTTACTTCTAATTCTAGTGCAGGTTTATCTTCTGTTCTTGCACCTACGATTTTTGATTCAACTAAATCTTGTTTGATTCCTTCTGTTGAATCATTATTGAAGTAAACTCCATAGATTGTATTTAATGATTGTTCAAAATCTAATTTTTCAGGAACTTCAACTTCATAACTGAAGTCTATACTTGTTTTGTCTGGAACATTTTTATTTGAAACAATTTTATATGTTTTTGAGTTTGCTGTAAATTGTGTTGTCCATCCTTGTCCATCAACTGCTTCTTCACCGTTTTCACTGTAATAAACTATTGCATCTTCAAGTCCTTTTACTGTAACTGCTCTTGTAATCTTAGTATCAACCGATGTTCCTAAATCTTTACCTGATAATGTTTTGTTTCCTTTGAAAGGAATTCTTCCAACGATAGCAAATCCTGTTGCATCTTTTCCTAAGTTGCTAACTACTGATCCACCAAATGCTAGTGTTTGTGCATATGTGTTAGCATGTACTCTGAAATCTGTAATATCTTTTACTATTGTCGTTTCTGTTTTTGATCCATCAGAAATTGTGCTTGATAATACAAATTCTGAAGGAGCAACTATTTTTACGTCTTGCTCTACTACATTTGTTTCACCTGTTGCATTGTTTGTATATGTTAATTTAACAATATCGTTGCTTGATGTAGCCATATCTTCAAGACCGATGTTTGTTTCAATTCTAACTAACAATCCATCTGTTGTTGCTGACTTGCTGTAATCTGTTTGTTGTCCTTTTAAATTAACGTTAATTGTGTCTCCGCTAATATAACTGTTTCCAGCAACCATTTCATCTTCATATAAGATTTCTGCTTTTTTGATTTCAATGTTATTTACCTTGCTTGGTAATTCGATTGAAATGCTTGGATCTTTATAAAGTGCATCTGAAATGTCGTTTGTTTTTAATACTACATTGAATACTACATCTTCATTTTTAGCAATTGTTGATAATGTGTTTTGGCTTATATCTAAAGCTGCTTTTGATGTAGGTTCTGTTAATTTAATCTTTGCTGCGATGTTTCCTTCTGAAACAACATTTTCATCTTTGTAACCTTTGAAGTTAACTTTTGAATTAATTGTTGTTAATGCTTTAATTTGTGATCTGCTTAAATTTGTTTTTGAAATTTGTTTTTCAACTTTAATTTCAATGTTTCCTGGGTTAACTGGTTGTGATGTTTCGAAGATTAATTTTGCTTCTTCTGTTTCTAATTCTGTATTGCTTGAATTTAATGTTGCAATTTCTGCACCATCTGTTTTCTTTACAATAATTTTTCCATCATCGCCTAATGTATTTTTGATTTCATCTGAATTAACTCTTACTTTTTTATTTTTGATTGATGTACTGTTTAATACTTCACTGTCTGTTGCTAATTCATTACTTGTTTCTGTTAAAACAATTTTATTTGTTAAATCTTGTAGTCCAATGTTTACTCTGTATGAAACTTCATAATTTGTTGTAAATTCTTTTGCGCTGTTAATATTTGTATACATATAACCTTTGTTGATTTCACTTGGTGTTGATGTTGAGATTTCAAGAATATGTCCTACTTCTGATTCAATGCTAAATGCTTCTGATTTGCTTGCTGTGATTTCATCATTTCTAATTGTTTTAATTTTTTCTGTAGCATTCACTGAAATATTCTTATCGTCTGTTTGAGTTTCATAGATAAAGTTAGCTACGAAATCTTCGTTTGAATTCCATGTAAGTGAATTGTTGTCATTTGCTTTGCTTATAACAAGTTTTCCATCTTCATTTTTAAATGTGATGTTTTTACCTGTTGCTGAAACAACTTTTGGTTCTTGTCCATTTAGTTCTGGAATATCAATTGTGATTTCTTTTGATGAAGCTGGTATTGTGTTTTCTTTAATACCATCTCTGACTTTGATACTAACCATTGTTCTACTATTTTCGTATTTTAAATATCTAAGAAGTTCTAGGTTTAGATCTGCTTCTGCTTTTGTATTCCACTTAACTTGTTCTTTTAACTCTTTTTTAATTTCTTTCTCGTTGCCATCTTTGTTAACATAAGTTGCTTTTAAAACAATAGAAGAAATCTTATCAAAGTTTTCGTACTTGGTAACATCTTCTTTTATTGCTTTAATCTTCACTGATGCTTTTGCTTCATTTCCGGCATCGATGTTATTAAAGTTAATTGTGTTTCCTTTGATTGAGTTAATTGCTGTTTGTGATTCTTCAAGGTCATTTAGTAATTCATAGTTAGCGTCTTTAGCTTCTACAACTATGTTTTTTAAATAACCTGTCTTTTCAACTTTAATTTCAAAATCAATTGTTGGATTTTGAGTTAGATCAGCCTCCATTGTGTATGAGTCTGTTCCATTTAAAGTTGCGTTAAACTTAACGTTTTCTTCATTTGTTGCTATGTTTTGGTTGATTTCTTCTGCAGCCATAGATACTGCCGGCATTATTTGAATACCTAAAAAAGAAATAATAGCAAGAATAGTGATAATCTTGTTTATTAATTTAGAATACATAAAATCTTGTCCTCCTTAGTAATAATCACAATATAACAACTCTATTATACCAAGTTTTGCCATTTTTTTCAAGTTTTTTACCCTAAAACCTACATTATTATATATAATAGCGCAATTTTTGATGTTTTTTAGTGGGAATTTGGGGAATTTTTAGACAAAAAAAGAGATAAAATCTCGGTTTTATCCTTGATTTTATCCCTTTTTCTCTATTTAAGCTTATTTGTCATAAACTTTTTTCTTGATGATTATTGCACCTACTAATACGATAATTGTTGCAATTGTTGTTGTGATAATTGTTAATAATTTGTTTCTATATTCTGGACTACCTGTTGGAGGTAAGATTTGAATTTGTTGAGCACTGTCTGCATCAATTTCTCTTGGTTGTACTATCTTAGATGATGAGTATGCATGGTGTTCTTGTTCAGCTCTGTTTCCACCACCATCGTTAATGTCTTGGTTAGCCATTTCTTGGTTTCCAGAGATAGAGAATTGCATTCTTCTACCATAAGCATTTGCAGTTTCAATTACTTCTGCTAAGTTGTTGTATGTTAAGTCTTCGCCGTTTCCACTTGATGTAATTGATGTTGTAAGAATTAATGTTGTCTTATCAATATTCTTACCTTCTAATGAACTATTTGTCTTTGTGTATACTGTTGGATATAAGTCATCGTTCATATCTTTTGTAACAACTATTGTGTTGTAAGTTTCAACTTCTCCTGCATATGTTCTTGTTACATAATCTCTATTAACTTTATCATAGAAGTCACCATTTTCAGGTCTTGCAGTAATTCTAATAATGTTTCCATTGTTTGTTGTTGCTACAGTATCTGCAAATGATTGACTATCATTTATAGGTTCAACAACATTGTTGTTATGTGAATTTTCTGTGATTCTTGAATTTACAACTTCGCTTGGTTTGTATACATCCCAATGTGCGTCTTCGTTTTGCTTTGAAGCATCATATGATACATCGTTTGCAACGTAATCAATTACTCTTACAACTTTTGTAGTTACAGGTTTTACATCGCCTGACTTCTTACCATAGAAGTAGAAGTCTCTATCAATGTAATCAACTTCACCAACGTTTTCTACTTGTAAGTGGTAAGTTACATTAATTGTAGCTCCATTCATGATTTCATCATCAATTTCTGCTTTAATTAATTCTGGTGATGTTTGAGATTGTAATGTTACTCTTACACCTTCAAGTATGTTGCCTGGTTGATTGATTTCGTGTTCACTATGATCTTTATACATTAAGTTCTTCATTGAAGTATTAGCATTAAACAATGTTTGTCCATCTGCTAATTTAATTTCAACGTTAGAAACATTCTTTGTTAATTTAACTTGTGCTCTTGGTCTTTCTACTAAACCTAAGTCTACTTCACGTTCATGGTTTTCATGAGTCTTTGATACACTATGTAATAATGTTGAATTATCTACATTTCCTTGTGTACTATTTACATCGTTATCATTTTCGCCTTCATATTCGTTGTTCATTGAAATTATACCAGTTTGTGCAACCATGTATGTGTTTTCAGTTAATTCATTAATCATTGCATTTTGAGCATCTTTATTTGTTGTTCCATCTGCATATTCTTGAGATGTTAATCTCTCGAATGAACTTAACACTTCTGCTCTGTAGTTTAATAATGTTTTTTCTGATTCTGTTACACCTGTTGTGTAGCCTTGTGCATAATCAATTCCACGTTGTCTGTATCCATATAAGTCGTTAACATCTGATAATTTCTTATTACCTGCTGTTGCGACTCTGTCATATCTCCACATAGTTCCATATGAGTTTCCAATATCTGATCTTGGATCTACTCCTATACCATTTTGTGATGGTTTTAAGTTTCCACTATTATTAATTGGTTGTCCTGTATAGTAGATTATGTTGCTATTATATAATTCTTCTTTTGTTCTTAATGCATTGTTGTTGTAATTATATGCGCTTGCATAATCTTGATTTAATGTATCGACATAACCTTTAACTTCATTATTACCTTTCATCTTATAGCTTATTGCATTTTGATTTACTTGGCTATTTGAAGCTAAGTCTCTTTGATATACAGTTGACTTGAAGTCTTGGCCATTGTATGATTTTACGTTCATACCAGCTCTTCCAGTTAATGCATTTACTGCTGCTGTTTCTTTAATAGCTCCAGCATTTTCATCATCATTGTTTGTTGCTCCATTTGTTAATACTGTACGATCAGTATCACCATAAATGAATCTTACAATGAAATCACCACTTGGTAATCCTGCGAAGCAGTACTTACCATCTTCTGTTGGTTCGTTTAATGCACTTGGATCACTGTAAATCTTAGCTAAACTACTTGTTGAGTTAAGTATGTATTTAGTTCCTTTTCCTGAATAATATTGAGCTCCTTGGTTTTGGCTATCTGCTTTTAATTGATATTTTGTATCTGTTAATCCTGTGTATTCACATTCATCCCAAACCTTTTCACCAATATATTGTCCAGTAAATGTTCCATCATAATCTACATCTTGTATTAACTCTACTAATTGTACTGTTACACCATTGATCTTTGTTTCGCCATCATCTAACTTACCATTACCAATTGGTGAACCATCGCTGTTTACTGTTCTATTATCTTCAAATACATAACCTGAAATCTTTCTAATTTCATCATCATCTAAAATAATTCTAATTGATGGAGCTTTATCCATATCAGGTTCAACTGTAGGTAATGTTTCTAGATCTTCATCACCCTTGTTCAATCTTGGGAATCCTGCTTTAGCTCTATTAATTGTTCTATATGAATTATCTTTGAATTGTAGTTCTTTGTATTTTCCGTCATTTGTATAAACAACTTCTACATCTCTATCTGTGAAGCTTCCTGGATTTGAGTAAACATCTACAATACCTGCGATGCATATATCTCTTCCCTCTATTGTTTCTTCAGTACCATCAGGTTTTACATATGTAGCTTGGTTGTGTCCATATCTGATCTTTCCTTCAGCATATGGTCTTAAGTATTCTTCCTGTACACCCTCTGTGTTGCTTGGTACATCTGGTGTGTAGTAAGATGCATAACTATTGATTTCTGCAAAATTATTCTTTCCTATTGTAGGTAATTCTTCTGCAAAGTTTCTTGTTATTTGATCTAACTTAATTTGATTTGTGAATGTTGAAATTCCTTTATCAATTGTATTGTTCTTAACTTTAAATGTTACGAATAATATCGCTGATTGTGATGGTATCAATTCGTTTGTTACTACTTCTTGACCATTCTTCTTTGTTACTACTGGAATTCCTTCTGCATCATTTGCTCTAATATATAGAGTCTTCAAATTGTATGGTTGTCCATTGTTATCTGGATCACTATTTGCAATACTAAATTCTTCTTTATCATTTCCACCATTTGCGTATGCTGAAGAATCATAAATTGCAATATATTCTTTATTTACATCATGCCCTGCAGTATCTTTTAGGTTTGATGCATATGTGTATTTGCTTGTTGTAATATTTCCATCTATGTTTTGAGTATGTTCTGCAATTTGATATCTACCACTTGCATCTAATATTCCGTCAAATTCTAAATTGTCTGCATCGTAGTAATCTGCAATTTCATTTATTCTTATTGTATATGGACTAGCATTGTGTATCTTAATCTTGTATGTTAAGTATGCTTTTATATTCTTTGAGTATTGTCCGTCACCATAAGCAACGTTTTCATCATATAAGTAATCTGATTTTCTTACTTCTCTTGTATATGGTGTTCCACCATTTACAGGTTTATTTAAGTTGATTAGTTCACCAACTTCGAAGTTGTATTGTCCACCATCTTCATTTGGTATTTTTCCTGAATAGCTGTAAACTTCTTTCTTTCCGTTTACTACCATTGTAGCTTTATATAAATCTTTTTCTAATTGTACTTCATTGAAGTTTCTTTGATACACACCAAAGCTCCAGCAATGACGTAAATCGAATTCTTTATTATATAAGTTGATATAATGTTCTTGTGGTGGCTCATAACGATGTTCAATTGTCTGAACATTATTTACTTCAGCATATTCCCATGCTAAGTATTCAAGGTAAATTGGTGCTGGACCAGGTCCTGGACCAGGTCCTACCGGTTCACCAGGTTCTGGATCTGGCACAATATTTATGGCTGTAGATCCAACTAATGTTTCTTCATCTGTAAATCCTACATTATAATTATCGTCTATTGATGCAACCTTTATTGTTTCACTATCAGCTAAACCACCAGGGCCTACTATACGCCAATATTCTTCTCCATTATATTCAAATAGATACACTACAGTTCCTAGAGCATATTCTTTGTTTCCTATATATTTTGCAATCTCTGGTGGAACTCTGTATCTTTTATCTGCATCACCCGGTTGAGGTTCTGTTTCTACTTTTACTTTTGCATGTACTAGTGTCCACTTTTTGTAATGATCCATGTATATTCTATTCATATCATGCAAATTAAATGTTGATTGTTCTGGGAATTTTTTAAGATTGGTCATTCCTAGATTTCTTCCGTATACCAATAAATCTGGTGTATATGGAACTGATGCTTCAATCATACAATCTCTCAAGTACTCTGCAACACTAGGAGCTAAGCCTTCATAATTGAAGTCTACATATTGTCCAAGAGGTCTTTCCCAATATTCATCTATTTTACTTGAAACAATTTCACCTGTTCCTTGTAAAATTTGTTGATCAATTTTTGCACCCGGTTGATTGTTTCTAAACTCATACTCAGCTGTTGTATCTATGAAATTTGCATGTGTATTGTTCTTAACAAATAAATTATATTGTTCTTCAAAAGTGTCTAAGTCACGATCAAAATTAGAATTATTAATAGCTTCTTGTATTACGTGTTTTAATCCGTAAGCTCTGCCTGTATATGTATAATCTTGTGTTTCAGTTCCTTTACAACCAACATATCTTTGTCCTGTATATGTATAGTTGTTTGAATCTGCATAAATATTTTCAAAACGTTTGTTAAATTTATCTCTATACTCATCTATACCTTTTGAAGTTTTATCTTTATATTCTCCATATTCAGAATTACTATCTACATTATATAGTGTTTGTGCATAGATTTGACCATTGTATACAAATTTAACATAGTATTTTTTCAATGGGTTGATTAATGGCGTGTTATCAGCAATTTTTCCATAAAATCTATAATCACCATCAGCATCTGTAAATGTACTTGTTAAATATCTTCCCGGGTGTACATTATCATCTGTTATTGTTAAGTTTTGTTGTGGTGGTTGATAGTCAATATCACATTCATATAAGTCTACTTTTACACCGGCATATCCTTCTTCTGTATCCATATTATATCGACCATCTAAATCTTTTTCTTGTATACCTTTAACGCCTGTTGATTCCTTCCATACGTTACCACCAAATGCTTCCGCAATTTTTAATTGTGGTAATGCAACTGTTTCTATTGAAATCTTATCTCCATATTTATATACATCTTTACCTTGAACAATTCCACGAAGTCCAAAAGATATGAAACTTTGAATATTATCTCTAATACCTTTCATTTCTAGATATGTATTATAGTAGGCTTCTGCTTCACCTCCACTGTTAGGATACCAACCATCTGTGTTTTTTGGAATCCAAACATCATATTCACCAATTGCTTTTCCATCTGTATATGTAAATGTATGATCTTGTCCTAGAGCAGTTCCTAGACTTGTTCTGTCTGTATATTCAACAAAATGTGTATCGTACCACCATCCATCATTTTGTAAAACATACGCAAAACCATTTCTTGTTGAAGTATCATTAGTATCCGCCGCATAACCTGCCTTGCAAACTCCTGATCCACCACCATAAACTTTTACAATGCTCCATCCATTAGGATCAATAGTTGCTGTTGGTGTACCATAACTATAACTAGAATCATAACTATTTAATTGACTTGCTGATGGTGTAGTATAATCATTTTCTGTTCCAGGACTTGTTAATGAACTAGAAGCTGCACCACTATCTATTATTCCTGAATTAGCAAATTCTTTAATTTGATCTACTGTAAATGTACCCCAGTCTACAAATCTATATCTATATATTTTCATTGTCTTCGATGCAGTATCTGTATAAGTTACATTTTTATATGTAGTAGATACCCATTTTCTGCCACTTTCACTATCAGGATCTTCTTCCCAGTGTCCCGGTTCATCCACTTCTCTAACTGTTTTACTTCCTGACGCAGAATATGTTACCTCTTGTTCTTCTCTAACAATTCCTCTAAAATCTGCTATTTGCATACTTTGTCTCAATGGAAATCCATAATTATACTTTATGGCTTTTGTTAATGTAGTTAGATTAACATTTGAATCTCCTGCAAATCCAAAAGGAATAAATATAGATGATCCACCTCCACTTTTATATTCGTAATTATTTGAAAATCCAACACATTTTAGATTGTCGTAGTAATTATTTAAGTGATAAATATACTCATTACTCAATCTAGCCTGATTTACACTAATATAAGTAGTTTGTGCCATTTGATCAGAATTAGAAATACCACTTGATATTTTAAATGTACTATTTTGTAAGAAATTTGCTATTGTTCCACCATAATAATCTGCTTGCGCATTTCCTCTTGATGTGTCTAAATATAATGTGACATCTGTTGGTTGGATAAGATTTTGCAAGAATGATTCCCACTGAATTGGTTGATGTGACCAGCCATCAATTCTTTTCCATTGAACGTGCCATCCAGTATCTGTTGCATCATCCTCTTGTGTTAAATCTCTTATAACCCTTATAGTATAATTTGGTTCTATTACTGGAGTTCCAGCTGGAACTTGTAACCTTCCGATTACTCCTTTTGTATAAAAAGCTGCATTTTGTGTATGTTCAGTATATTCTAGATAATGTCCGTATTTTATCTTTAACTGGAATAATGATGTTTGATCATTAGCTTTTCCTAAGTTTATTATTGCACCTTCTTTTGCTGGATAAAACTTTATGAAAAAGTTATTTGCATCGCTATCACCATTATTTACTTTTGGAAAATCAATTGGATTTCCATTTTTATCGACTAATATTGTACTATATGCATTTTCATCCTTGTTTGCTGGATTAATGTTATATCTTAATTTCTTTTTATCTTTATCACTAATTCCATTATCTATGAAACTCTGATCTATGCTTTGATGGAATTTTAAATAATTTTCGATATAAGCTTCGCTTTTGTCAAAATCTTCATCGTCATAGTCTATATATTTTTCGCTTCCCTCTTGCATGATTTCCATAATTAAGTATTGTATTATTGTATCATCAACTGTGCAATTAACTTTTAATTGGAAAGGACCATAGATATAAGTTCCATCATTTTGATCTACAAACAAACTTGCTTGTTTATTTTCAAGCTTAAACACAGGCTTTTGTTGTAAAAGTGTTTTAGCAAAGATTTGTTCATAAACCTTTTGAAATCTAACAACTTCTTGTGGAAGAAGACTATCAATATTACCTGGATTTCCTGATCCTTCGGCTAATAAACCATCCCCGCTTACAGAACCTTGTTCTGTATCACGATGTCCAGCCCAAACTAGAAGTTGTAAATCTTCCCATGACTCTTCAGTTCCACCTAAGTTTTTAGGAAGAACGCCAATTTGCATAGCATATGCAATTTGTGGGTTAATTTCATCTATACCTTGTCTACTTGATACAGCACTAACATCTGGAGAACCATATGTTGCTTGTCCAGTTAATTTATTAATTAAAATTGGGGGCGTTCCTAATTTGTTACAAAAGAACGAATAATCATTTGAATCATTTTCGTACTTTACGTAGTTTACATATTGAAGTATCTGACTTCCGTTCGTTTGTACCCTTGTGAACGCATCATAAACATATGTGTTTAACCATTCTGTCGCAAGTGCATCTCCTTCTACAGCAACAGTTGCCTCACAACGGCTGATGCCTCCAAAATAAATGGCAATGCCTATTATGATTAAAACTAATCCCTTAATTATTCTTTTCTTTAGCATAGTTCTTCTCCTTTTTAATCACATTTCGTTTCAGGCTATATTATATTTATATATAAATGCAATAATACTTATTTTGTATGTTTAATCTGTTTTTTTTTGTAATATTCTTGTATTATATTTTTTTGAAACTCAGTATTTCGTAGATAAAAAGCTATTTATGCCAAATAAAAAACTCATACATAAATTTCTTTATGTATGAGTTAATTTTTGTTAATTACTTTAATCGATTTTTTAGATTATTGTTTTCTTTCCTTTGTGTTTTGCAATTGATAGTATGATAACTCCAAATGCTAATACGCCAAATACTATTCCTGCAACTTTAATTATTTGTCCACCTGTTGATAGTGCTACTATAACTAATGCTTCTGAATAATCATTTTCACTAGAATCTTTATTTGCTCCTTTTGAGTTTATATCTTCTATACCTTCTGCGTTATATACTTCACCTAACTCTGCTGAGTTTTTAATCATCCCAGTTTGTTCTGCAGTCATTTCTTTTCTTAATTTGATTTTTACGTCTATTTGTTTTTGTGCTTTTATCAATGTGTTTGCTAATGTATCATTGTATGCATTGCCATCAGCTTTAATATACCAGCCCGGATTATCTTCTTGAACAAATGTCATTCCTTTTGGAATATAATCTATTACTGATTTTGCATAACCATCAATGTAACCAATATTCTTTACAGTTAATGTGTATTCAATTGTAAAGTAATATCTAACACCTTTTTCGTTTGATATTTCGACCTTTGCAATGTTGCTGTTGTAATTATAATTTGCTTCTTTTCCATTTGAAGTTGAAACTGCCACATTTGTAACGTTCTTTTCTAACGCCATGTCAAATGTGTTTCTTGGAATTAAAGAAATGTCAATTGCAGTAATATTCCCATTTTGAACAAGTATATTATTTGTTGTACCCACAATTGTTCCTTCAAATTCTCTCTCGATAAAATCATTATTTAGATCTTCTGAAACATTTCTATTATGATAGTCTCCACATCCATACTTATCAGAATCGTAGTATGCAATTACAACATAACTACCTACTGGTATATTTGTAAATATGTACTCTCCATTGTTGCTTGTTGCTGTTGTTTTTTCGTGTCCCTCATCATCTACCACAACTTTTCTAGTTTCATTATCTATTAATTTCATTGTTATATTTGCAATTCTTTGTTCTGTATCTTCTCTTCTTCCGTTGTTATTTGCATCTAACCATGCGGTTCCTGAAACACTATATTTTCCATCTATTACTGGAACATTTGCATTTACAAAATTTCCTGTTCCTGTAACATTGATTGTAATTGGATTAATTAGTATGTTTACATTATTGCAAGAAGCTTCTGGACTATGTGTTAAATTTATAGTTGTTCCTTTTGATTGTGTTTTTACACCACATTTAATTCTAATCTCAGCAACATCTTCTGGTTGCATTACAAAGACATATTCTAGTAGATTAATATTTTTATGCGTTGTTAATACTTGGTTGTTTTTTAACGCTTGATATTCATAAACAACAAAATTATCATCCAACTTATCTTTAAAACTTACTCTCTTTTCAGTATTCCAATGATTCTTTATTGTAATATTGAAATAGAAAGTGTCGGTATCCTTTACTTTTTTGTCCGGAACACTAACGGTGTGTGATACTTCGAAATTTCTTGCTTTACCAGCTACTGTAATATTTATAGTATTAAAATTCATTTCTTCGTCACTTATGCTTGCTTTAGATTTTAATTCGTATTGTCCATAATCTGCTGCAATTAAATTTAGTTCAATTCCAGAAGCAAATGAATATGCAGAAACTTCTGATATTTTAATTGTATATTCTCTTTTGCTTGAATCATATGTATATGTCAAAGCATCTTCTTTAACGTTATTGTTTTTCTCTGTGTCGTATTCTATCCCTTTTGGTAAAGTTCCTTTAATTTCAACGTTACTTATGTTGCTTCCTGTTAAATTTCTAACATAGAATATTTGTTGGAAAGTATCATTTATTCCCACGTCAGTGTTTTCTGCAAGAGATATTGTAATGCCTGACATTTTTCTATCTTGAACTTTATTTTTAAAGTCTTGTGATACAAATTCTATTTCGCTATTTTCATATACTTGCACATTCATAATTGAATATACATCTTCTACACTAGAAAGTTCTACTATAGGATTTACATATAATAATTTATTTATAATTTTGGTTTCAGATATCTTTATTTCTCCGATATTTTCTTCTGTCTTTCCATCATTTCCATAATGCATTACCATGTTGTTGGCGATCTCTGCTCTGTTTAAGTTTTCAACCAAATTAAGTTTTGCTTTAACATTTTTTATGTTTCTATTTGATGTGTTGGTTATTGATACTTTTACATTTAGATATGCACCCTCTTGAACGTTATCACCATTTCTAACTTCTTGATCAGTTGCATAGTCTTTTACTGATATGTCTACTGAAAAATCAGATTCTGGTTTTGTTGCAACGCCTATAGTCTTTGCTTCAAGATATGAGTATTGTTCTCCAGATACTGAACCATTACCATATAATAATGCAAATGATTCTTTTGCATGTTGATTGTATGTCATGTTTTCTGGAGTTGTTACTCTGTAGTGAAAATCTTTTCGCTTCGCATTTTCAAACGATGTTAAAAATTCTATCTTGTATGATTTTGCATCTTCTAATAATGTTTCTGTCCAATTACTTGAGTTAATTGGTTCGTTTGCATTTCTGCTATAATAAACTTTATATGTTCCACTTGGATTACTATCTGTTCTTTTGTTTTCACCTTCTATTGTTATTCCGCCGATTACAGTTGTGTCAAATGTTGCATTAAATTGTGTTCCTGAATATGCGTTTGAATCTTTAGATGGGAAATTTCCAACAACAATAACATTGTTTGCAGCTGTTCCTTGATTGTTTACAACAGTTCCATATACATCTACATATTTTGCACTGCTATATAATGGTAACATGATGTCTTCAACATCTTCTTCTATTGTTTCTCTTGATTCTTTATATTGATTTGCGTTATCTGTTACAATCATTTTATTTTGAATAATAAATTTTGTTGGTGCAACTACTTTAAATCCTTTTTGTAGTTTTGTTATTTGATTTGTATTTGCATTATATACTTCAAGTCCAATTTCAGAATCTTCTGTTGGTGCCAATCTATCCAATGTGTAATCTGCTGTAATTTGAATTAGTATTCCATTTGAAACAGCTGATGTGCAATAATGTGTTTGTGTTCCTGTTAATTCTACAACTATTGTGTGATTTTCATTATTTATTATTGGTGTTACATTTTTGCTTAATTCATTATAGTCATCATATAAAACATCAACAGATACATTTGATATTGTTTTAATTGCTGAAGGATACTTAATTTGTACTGCTGGATTTTTGAATAGATAATCATCTACTGAATCTGATTCCAAAACAGCTGATAAAATCATTCTCTCGTTTTTCTTTATTGTTGATAATGTTTTGAATTTTGATTCAATTTGAACTTTTTGTGAAGGTTCTTCTATTTTTGTTTCCCATGCACAAGTAGTTGTTGTTTGTCCATTGTCTGTGCCAACATTTGTAACTGTTGCTGCACCTGCTATTTTAGTCTTGCTTGCCAACGCTTCTTTATCATTGCTATTTACTGTTTTTACTATGTTTATATTTATAGTTCCATCTCCACTTGGTTTAGATGTTGTAATAGTTTTTAACACCTTTCCATTTGGAACATTAATTGTTGTATTGTTTTTATTAATTTCGTATGTATCGCTTCCTTCTGTGAAAGAAATAGTTATTTTTCCATTTTCGCCTAATACTCTTGTTAATTCGTTTGCATTAACACTTACACTTTTAGTCTTAATTGCTGATGCTTCTGCATTTTCTTTTAATGATATTGAATTTGTTGTTCCTGGATAACCAAGATTTAACGAATATTTAACATCAAAGTCTGTATTTGCTACACCTGCAATAATAGAACCTCTATTTATACTTGGTGTAGATATTGCTTCTGCTATTATTGCATTGTTTGTTTCTGCTATTTCAATATTAGTTGCTTCTTTTCTTATAGACTCTGCTTCATCTATTGTTAATATATTTGCTGCAAAAGATACACTCATGTTTGCTAAGCTTGAATAAAAACTATCATTAATGCCTCTATAGATGTATGTAACATATATCTTTTCATTTTCTCTTTCCCATTTGTATTCGTTGTTCTCATTCTTAGCTATATTTTTGGTTAAAGTTAATTTTCCATGAGCTTGATCTTCTGCCGTTGCGTAATTATCAGCTGATATTCTTAATTCTGGATAAATGTTATTTATTCTAGGAATACTTACTTCTAGACTTTTTGCTTTTTCTGGCGCTCTACCATTTTTTACTCCAGAAACAAGTTCTACTGTTACCATGGCATTTCTTTGATTTGATTCTGTGAATTCTAAACGTCTTACAATTCTAGCATTTGCTATAAGCTCTTTTTCGATAACAACCCATGATACATTTACTTGAGTTTGTTTGCTAAAAGATTTTTCATTTCCATTCTTATCTACATAAGTACCATCTATTTTTACAATTACATTTTTATTGAAATAATCTTCAGAAACATAATCCGCTTTTTTGAATGATACCGGAATATTTAATTCGATCTTTTCATCTATTTCAGAAGAATTTAATTTAATAACTTCATTATTAATAGATTGTATGTTTTTATTATCTGCAATCTTTGAACCAATAACAGTAAAGTTACTATTTTCAAATGTAATTGATGCATTTTTTATGTATGATGAATTGTATACATCAATTACAGTAGGTATTTCTACTATGTAGTTTCCTGATGGAAGTCCCAACTCGTTTAGACTTTCATCACCTGTTGATCCTTGTAATGGTTCTGTGTTTGTTACTTGCATTGTGATGTCTTCTGGTCCTGTCTTTGCACCAACAACTGCACTATTGTTTTCACCTTCAGTTATTACTGATGATGCATAAATAGAAACAGGTAATACTGATGATAATATCAACACTGTTACTATCATGAATGAAATTGTTTTAATAAAGTTTTTCATTTAAATCCTCCGTAAAAATACTTAATTTATTTCGACTATTATCGCTGTATTTTTATACTCTTTTATTATACTTTTAATTTATTACTTTATCAACAATATTTAAGGTTTTTAGGCGTTGTGTATCCATTGATATAACTGCGTTTGCTCGTCGTTTTGAATTTGTAATGTTGATGTAATATTTTTGTAAAATAAAAGAGACCTAAAATAGGTCTCTTTCTTGTCTCCGTTAGGAGATAGCGATTTTTTATCTTGTTAATTCTATTCGTCCATTTTCATTTACGAATGCATAAGTAAATGATTGACTTTGAATTTCATCTTTATTTCTTTCTAGTATGTTTGAAGCTATTCTTATTTGTGGTGAATCAATTACATGTGCACTTATAAAGGCACTTTGATTTCCTTTAGCTCCTGCATGTGCCATTCCTCTAAGATTTCCAAGCACTACTACATTGTCCTCTGCAATTATTTCTGCTCCATAATTAACATCACCTAAGATAACAACGCTTCCTTCGAATTCGATTTTTTGTCCGGATCTCATTGACATCTTATAGAATTTTGTTGTTGATGCTTGAATGTCTTTTCTATAAATCTTTTTAATCGCAGGTAATCCAAGCGCTGTAGGGCTATCAAATTCAACCTTTACAGCGATTGCCTTGTTTATTAATCTTTGAATTTCATCCATTTCTTTTTGTTTTAAAATTTTGCCTGTAACTAGAATTGGTGTTTTTTCATCTTGATAAAATTGTTTTAACATCGGAAGCTTTTCTTTAATTTCTGACATCATTAAATCATGTGTTGCTTCATCTTTAATTCTAATTATTATTTTATCCTTGTTTAATAATACACTGATTATGTTTCTCATCTTATACATTATGCATTCTCCTTAATAAATATTTTTCATAATCTTTTGTACTAATTAATAAGTAGATTGTTCCTCATTCATTACTGAAACATCTTCTTTTATATCTACCTGATTCATTCCAAAATATTGTGCCAAGATTTCTCTTGCTACTGGTGCTGCTGCCGCACCATGTTGTCCTAGTTTGATGTAGACAGCAACTGCAACTTCAGGATTATCATATGGTGCGAATCCTACAAACCATGCGTTAGCATTACCTCTTTCATCAACTGATGCAGATCCTGTTTTACCACCTAACACTGTTGAGAATCCTCTAAAGTATCCAACAGCAGTACCACCATCATCTGTAGTGACGCCCTTCATACCTTCCTTAATTGCTTTTAAATGTTCTTCCGAAAAGTTTAAATCTTCTCCACTATTTGTTACACCATTTTCTTCATTTATTAATGAATCAATTTCGTTTCTTGATACCTTTGTTCCATCTGGATTTTCAATATCTTTAATAATTGTTACATCAATATTCTTTCCACCATTTGCAATCATTGCTGTGTACTTTGCCATCTGTAAAGGTGTGAATGAGTTGTTACTTTGTCCAATAGCTGCTTGAACTGTTTTTCCTGGTGACCATTGTGAATCACTATCTGGTCCTGCTAATACACCCGCTGTTTCATTTGGTAATTCAATTCCTGTTTTTGAACCAAGGCCAAATGCTCTTGCAACTCTATTTAATTCTTTTATTCCAGATCTGTAACCCGTCTCATAGAAGAAATAGTTACATGATCTTTCAATGGCTTGAGTAACACTTAAATATCCATGTCCTCGTTTATTCCAACAGTATGGTTGATAACTATCGAATCTTGTATATCTTCCTGAACATCCTATTGTCGAATCAACTTTTATTCCACCACTTTGTAAACCTGCAATCGCAGTAACCATTTTGAATGTAGAACCAGGTGCCGATGTGTCTGATATTGCTTTGTTTATAAATGGATGTCTCGAATCATTTATATAATTATTATAATCTGTTGTGCTAATTCCATCTATGAATAGTGCAGGATTGTAATTTGGATAACTTGCCATTGCAAGTACCTCTCCTGTGTTACAGTTTAATACAACTGCCGCACCTTCTGTTGCAGAACTGATATCATGTATTCCTTTTGCTAATGCTTTTTCAGTTTGTTTTTGTAAATCTACATCTATAGTTAGAATTATATTACTACCAGCTACTGCTTCTTCGCTAACATATTCGTCCATTACAACGCCGTCAACAGAAACATCAACTAGCTTTGTTCCATTTTTTCCTCTTAGATATTTTTCAAAAGTTCTTTCTAATCCAGTTTTTCCAATTACGTCATTTCTATTATATGACTTATCTGCTGCTAATTCTTCTTCGTTAATCGCACCAGTGTAACCTAATATATGTGATGCTAATTCACCATAAGGATATGCAATTGATGTGTCGCTATATGTTGTTATTCCTGGAAAACTAGCACTCATTTCATTTAATTTTGCAACTGAATTGTTGCTAATATGTGTTGCTAATTTTATTGAACGTGTTGAACTGTATCCATTTAAATCTATTATATAACGCAGGTTTGTGATCTTTCTTGTTTCTAACTTATCCTCTGTTTTAATATCATATTTTTGAACATAATGATTAAAGCATTCTTCAACTGTATAATTCTCATCTAGATTTTGTTTCTTTTTCCAATTATCAAAATCAATTCCTTCTTTTATTTTTAACTCCGAATCATAAATAATCGGAAACTGATCAACGTATTTATCTCCATTTTCATCCATTGTTTTTGCAAATAATAATAATGAATTATTCAATGTGTCATTATCTATTTTTGTTTTGTAGATTTCTACGCTATATACCATTGATGTAGATACTAATTTATTTCCACTCGCATCAAGTATATTTCCTCTAGTTGCATGTATTGTCGTTTCTCTCGTTAATTTTGTGTTTGATGCTTCGCGATAATTTTCACCCTCAACTATTTGTAATGTAAATAATTTAACAAGCAAAATAATTCCAATTATATAAATAATTGCAATTATGATATTAAATCTTAAATTGTAGTCTTGCTTTGATTTTGCTTTCTTCATTATTTACCTTTCTAAAAATTAAAAATATCTTGTTGCAAATTTCTTTGTTTTGAATCCATCTTCTAAGTAATATCCTAGCCTCTTCATTCCTGCATAAACTATGATTATTAATAATGTGTTAAATAAATTTTCTATTAAAAGAATTCTTATGAATTCCATTATTTCCAATTCTACATTATGCATAAAATAACAAATTGCATATTTAGCAACTTCGAAAAATATAGTTGATACAAGTGCCATAATTATGATTGTTATTCTACTATCTTTTGAATATCTTCTATCTAAAAACTCTGCTACTAGTCCAACAGCTCCTAATAGTATACTTGTGATTCCAATGTCTCTTCCAAATAGTGCATCTAGAATTAGTCCGATAATTATTCCTGATACAACTCCGATTTTTTTACCTATAAATAAACCTATAAATAAAACAAGAACAACATATAAGTTCGGCATGATTCCTGCTATGTTGAACCATGAAAAAAAGTTGCATTGTAAAAAATATATAATTATAAAAAGTAAAATTATTATTAAAATGCTTTTAAACTTTTTCACTTATATCTCCTTCTTTGATTTTTGGTTAGTCTTGTTTGTTTTCTGTTGTTGAACTTGTAATGACTAAAATTGTATTTACTGTATTGAAATTTACTGATGGAACTATTGTTGCATATCTGTCAGTTTGATTTTTTGTATTAACTATTTCTTTGATTGTTCCAATTAAAATTCCTTTTGGATAAATTCCACCCAATCCTGATGTTGTTAATGTGTCTCCTTGCATTACTGTTGCTTCTGCAGGAATTGATGTTGCTTTTAATTCTTGTGTAACTCCAATTGTTCCTTTTACTAATATACTTTGATTTGATGTGCTAATGTTTGCACTAATTGTGTTTGCTGTATCTGCTATTGTTTGAACTTTTGATGTGTGTTCATTTACCGCAATTACATGTCCAACTAATCCTTGTCCGCAAGCTACTGCCATGTTCTCTTTAATTCCATCTGCAGCCCCAACGTTTATTACTAAAATTTTATCGTAATTGCTATAGCTTCTCTCTATAACCATTCCTGGTACTGTTGTAAAAACTGAAAACTTATCTTTTAAATTTTGATATTCTTTTAAAGTGTCGTTTTCTTTTTTTATTACTTCTAATTCTCTTTGTCCGTTTTTTAATTCTTCGTTTTCTCTTTTTAAGTTTTCATTTTCTTGTTTTAATTTATCTACATCTGAAATGTTTGGATTGCCAGACATTGAATATCCAATATGAGCAAAGCCATTTTGAATTGGTGTAAATAATGTTGAAACAACTTGACTAAATACAGAGCTGCTTCCTGCATTTACACTTGAAACAACAACTATTATTACTAGTACTAAAGTTGTGATTAATACACCTATTAAATTAGTTTTGCCAAACTTGTTTTTCATTATAGTAATTTTCTCCTTCTTCTAGCTTCCATCATTCTTGAATAGTCACCCGTGTTGTTAATAATTTTATCTATTCCTCTCGCTATACAATGCTCTGGCTCTTCTGCTATATAAGTTTTAACTCCTGTTTTTTGAGCTATGAAATTATCAATTGTATTTGTATGTGCACCACCACCTGTAATGTAAATTCCATTTTGCATAATATCGCTAACCAGTTCTGGTGGAGTATTTGATATAACAGATAAAATTGTATCTGTTATTTTTTGCATTGATTTCTTCGTTGCTTTTTCAATATCTTTTGATGATACAGGTATCTCATATGGAAGTCCTGTTTCAACATTTCTTCCTGTAACCTCTAAAACTTTTTCTTCAATCAATGACTCTGCACCACCAAGTTGAATTTTTAATTCTTCTGCTGTTTCTTTATTGATTGAAAGACTTAAATTGTCTTTTAAATATTGAATAATTTCTTCGTCAATTGCATTGCCTGCAACGTTTGTTGTATCACTAACAACAACTTCTCCCATTGATACAACTGCCGCTTCTGTCTTTCCAGCCCCAATATCTATTATCATGTTTCCAATTGGTTTGTCTGCTCTTAATCCGCATCCTACTGCGGCAGCGATTGGTGCATCTATTAAAAATATTTCTTTTGCTCCCATTTGGTATAGTGCATTTTCAAGAGCTTTTTGCTGTACTTCATTTATATCTGTTGGGACGTTTGCAAATATTCTTGGTCGTCCCGTATTGAATTCTTTGTATATCTTTTTAATCATGTCACGCATGAATATTTCTGTGTAATCAATATCTATAATTTGTCCGTTTTGAACAGGATGCACTGCTTTTAGCGTGATTGGATTTTGCTCCATAATGTTTTGTGCTTTCATTCCCGTTGCAATTATCTGTCCTGATTTTTTATTTATTACTATCAATGTTGGCTCTTCAAGTACAATGCCTTTATCTTCAAATGTGACTCTAAGTTTTGAGCTGCCAATATCAATTCCCATGTCTTTTGTACCAAAGTTTGAAAAGTCCATTGATAATCCTTTCTTAATAGTTTTTGAATTCTGGCATTGATAGGATACTTTGATAACTATTGCTTCCAATAACAATATGATCTAATAGTTTGATTCCAAAAATATCACATGCCTTTATTACTTCTCTTGTTAAGTGCAAATCTTCACTTGATGGTGTTGGATCACCACTTGGATGATTGTGCGCTAAAATTATCTTTGGTGCTTGATTTTTTATTGGCTCTGCTAATATCTGTTTTATTGAAACATTCACAACATTAGTATCGCCTTTTACAATTACAATGTTCTTAACTATTTCGTTTTTAGTGTTTAAAATAATTAATTTTAATTGTTCTTGTTTTTCATCACGTAATTCATTTATTAATATGTCCGCAATTATTTTTGGATTATTAATTCTAATCTTTAAATTGTTTTGTGGAGAAGAAATTCTTCTTGATAATTCATAAACTGCTTTTATTTGAATAGCCTTAACTTCTCCAACGCCTTTTATCTTTGTTAAATCTTTTATAGAAATCGTCGCTAAATCTAATAAGTTATTAGTCAGCATTAAAATTCTATTAGCTATATCTAACGAATTTTCTTCTTTAGTTCCGGTCTTTATAATAATAGCCAGAAGCTCTGCAATCGAAAGTTTATCTTCACCATACATTTTTAACTTTTCATATGGCCTTTCAGCTTCTGGCAATTCCTTCATTTTAAGTGGCATACTATCCTTTCTGCCCCCATTTAGTTAAATGAAATTAAATTAGACTTTTCTATATATAAATATAGCAATTGCAATACCGATAATGCTTGCAATATTAATCTTAAATAGTAGTCCTAATGTGATCTTTACTACACCTAAATCCATAGTAACTGGACTAAATCCAAACTCTTTTCCATAGCCTAACCAACTTAACCAGCTAACATTTGCTGCAAGTTGACCTAAAAGTCCTCCAATTACTAGTCCACATAGAACAAATACCAAAAGTATAAGCCAATTTTTTTCTTTCATGTTTTTTACCTCATTTATCTTTAGATTTCTTTAAAACGCTTGTTTCCGTAACACTTGAATTTCACACGTCTTATTATATAAGTTTAGGGCGTTTTTTTCAAGGTTATTTTATAAATATCTATTGCAAATTTAATCTTGCTAATATAATATTCAGTCAAACATATTTTATTCACTTTTTGATGTATGTTTTATTCAAAGGAGACGAGTATGAGATTTGAAAAAATCAGTACGAATAAACTTAAAATAATTCTTTCTGATGGCGATATTCCTCCGGTTGAAACACTTGAGGAAATGATACATTCTACTAACGCTAAAGAGACTTTCCTTGGATTGCTTGATAAAGCTGAAAAAGAGGTTGGTTTCAAAACAAAGAACTATAAAATAAAGGTAGATGCACGTCCTCTAGATGGCGGAGAATTTGAGTTTTTAGTAACTAAACTAATCAAATTAAGAGGCCCTTCAAGAGAAAAAATACGCTTTGGCAAGAGCGCCGATAAAGAGAGAAAATTGCACAAAAACGCTTACTACAAGTTTGTAAGTTTCGACGATGTTATTAGTTTTTCGCAATATTTGAAAAATAATAAAGTAACTTATATAAATAGATTTTCTAAAGAATGCACACTATATGATTATAATAATGCCTACTATTTAATCTTTAAAAACATTGACCCAAATTATAATTATACAGCTAAAGTTTATTCTGGTATTTCAGAATTCAGCAAATTCATTTCACATGACACTACTGAAATCAGTGCGATTGAGGAACATGGAAATCAAGTTGTTAAGAACAATGCAATTAGTACATTGCAAAAGTATTTTAAAAACTAAATAAAAAAAAAAACCGGGATAAATCATCCTGGTTTTTTTGTTTCTAGTCTATTATTTCTAGTCTTGCGAACTTAAGCATTAATCTCTTATGTCCGAAATTCTTAAATTCTATGTCTACTTTATAGTCGTCACCTTCTGGGTCTAATCCAGTAATTACGCCTTCTCCAAACTTCTTATGGAACACTGCTTGTCCTACTTTATATTGTGATAAATCTACTCCTGCGCCAGCTGTAGAACTTGCTCCTACATTCATATTTTTCAAGAAACTGTCCACAGATTTTCCAAAAGTAGGTGTTGAAGCCGATGGAATATCCCCACTATTAACTACTCTTTTGGTGATTACTGGTCCATTATCCTTGCCAGATTTCGAGCCAAATTTGCTTCCAAATTTACCACCATATGTCCACTCAAATGAGCTATCTGCAAACTTGTCTGCTGAATTAGATGATTCGATTGCATCATCATATCCATTAAATAATTCCTTAGGAATTTCATTAACAAATCTAGATGGTGGATTATAACTAGTTGATCCAAAGATTGTTCTTTTCTTAGCAAATGTGACATATAAATATCTCTTTGCTCTTGTTATTCCAACATAGAATAATCTTCTCTCTTCTTGTATATCTTCTTCACTTCCCATTGATAAGTTTCCTGGGAAGATACCTTCTTCTAATCCTACTAAAAATATAGCTGGATACTCAAGTCCTTTTGCACTATGCAATGTCATTAAAGTAACCATGTCATCACTTTCTTCTATATTGTCTGTATCGCTTGATAGTGAAATTCCATTCAAGAATTCTTGTAATGACTTGTCTGCTGATTCCTTTTCAAACTCCATTGCAACTGTTAGCAATTCCTCTAAGTTCTCAATTCTACTTTGAGCTTCAATTGTATTTTCTAATTTTAAAGCATCTGTATAACCGGTCTTTTTCAATGTTTGTTTGATAATTTCTGAAACGTCAGTCTCTTGATAAACAAGGCCTTTAAGTTCTTCTATTGTATCAACAAATGCTTTTGTACTGTTCACTAACTTAGGCATATATTGCTCTGCGTGTTTTACAACTTCATACATTGATATGCTATTTTCATCTGCAATTTTTTGAATGTTATCTAAACTTGTTTTTCCAATTCCACGTTTTGGTTCATTAATAATTCTTGCAAAAGAAATGTTATCTGATGAGTTTGCAATTAATCTTAAGTATGCAATTGCATCTTTAATTTCTTTTCTTTCATAGAACTTTAAACCGCCTATAATTTTGTATGGAATATCTTCTCTTCTTAGCACATCTTCAATCGCTCTTGATTGAGAGTTCATTCTATATAAAACTGCAAAGTCTGAATACTTCATGTATTCTGCTCTTCTTAGATGATTAATTTCTTCTACAACATAAGAAGCTTCTTCGTATTCATCTTCTCCGCAGAAAACATTTGGAAGATTTCCTTCTTCGTTTTCTGTCCAAAGTCTTTTACCGTATTTGTCTCCATTATTCTTAATTACTTCGTTTGCAGCCTTTAAAATATTTTGAGTACATCTGTAATTTTGTTCTAGTTTTACAATTTGTGTTCCTGGAAAATCCTTTTCAAAGTTCAAAATATTTGTGATATCAGCACCTCTAAAACGATAAATACTTTGATCACTATCACCAACTGCAGTAATGTTTTTATACTTGTTAGCAAGTGTAGAAATTAATGTGAACTGTGCTTTGTTCGTATCTTGATACTCATCTACTAATATATATTTAAACTTGCTTGCATAGTAATCAAGTACATCTGAATTGTTTTGTAAAATCTTAATTGTGTAATTAATAATATCATCAAAATCAATCGCATTATTATCTTTTAGTTTCTTTTGATATAGTTCATAACACTTATCAATTATATCTTTTCTATAATCTCCGCCATACATCAATTTATATTGTTCTGGCTCAATCATTTCGTTTTTAGCATTACTAATATCATTTAAAACAGACTTCTCACTAAACATTTTGCTATCTACATTTAGTTCTTTTAGAACTTGTTTCATTAATGTTTTTTGATCAGTTGTATCGAAGATAATAAATGAAGTATCGTATCCTAATCTATCTATAAACTTTCTAAGAATGCGCACACAAATAGAGTGGAAAGTTCCTAGCCATATATCATTAATTGCATTTCCAACTAAAGCTTCAACTCTCTCTTTCATTTCGTTTGCTGCTTTATTTGTAAATGTAATAGCTAAGATATTCCAAGGTGCTACCTTTTCATGTTGCATTAAATATGCAACTTTATATGTAAGCACTTTAGTCTTTCCACTACCTGCTCCTGCAATAACTAGGCAAGGTCCTTCAGTTTGGACCACTGCCTCTTTTTGCATTGGATTTAATTCATTTAATAAATTGTCTTCCATTATATATCCTTTTTCTGTTGTGTTTTATTCTTCGTTTCCTTTTAACTTTTCAGCTGTGTCTGCTGCTGTTAAGTTGTCAATCATTTCATCTAGATCACCATCTAAGAAGTTTTGGAATCTGAATGTTGAGAATCCAATTCTATGATCTGTAATTCTTCCTTGAGGGAAGTTATATGTTCTTACTTTTTCACTTCTGTCTGCATTACCAATTTGGCTTCTTCTAGCACTATCAATTTCACTATCACGTTTTTCTTTTTCAATACTATATAAACGAGATTGTAAAAGTTTCATAGCATAATCTTTGTTTTGGAATTGTGATCTTTCAGTTTGACATTCAGCAACTATTCCTGTTGGAATGTGGATTAATCTAACGGCTGATGATGTCTTATTAACGTGTTGTCCACCAGCTCCTGAAGCTCTAAAAACTTCCATTTTAATATCTGATGGATTGATTGTAATATCAACATCTTCAACTTCTGGTAAAACAGATACTGATGCTGTTGATGTGTGAATTCTTCCACTTGTTTCTGTTTCTGGAACTCTTTGTACTCTATGTACACCACTCTCATATTTAAGTCTTGAGTAAGCTCCATTTCCTTTTACCATAAATGAAATTTCTTTATATCCCCCAAGTTCAGTTGCGTTCTCGTTTAAGATTTCAACTTTCCAATGGTTCTTTTCACAATACATTGAATACATTCTGAAAAGTTCACCAGCAAATAGAGCAGCTTCATCTCCACCAGCTCCACCTCTGATTTCGCAGATAACATTTTTATCATCGTCTGGATCTTTAGGAATTAATAATACCTTTAACTCTTCTTCAAGTACTGGTAATTTTTCTTTAGCCTCTAACATTTCTGCTTCAGCTAAATCCTTCATTTCAGGATCATTCATTAATTCTTTAGATTCTTCAAGATTCTTTTGAACTGATTTATACTCTCTATATTTTGCAATAATAGGCTCTAAATCAGAATGTTCTTTCATAATCTTACCGTATTGTTCACGGTCAGAAATTATGGCTGGATCCATGATTTTATTATTTAATTCTTCAAATTTTTTCTCTAATTCTTCTAAATTATCAAACATAATATATGTGTAAAACTCTGCCTTTATTTATGAGTTTTACGCACTCCTTTCTTTAAGCCTACTAATTATACTACATTTTGAGCTACATTTCAATCCAATTATAATCTATGTTTAGTTTTGTTGCTTCTTCTTTTTCTCTATCTGTGCAAGTTAAAACAATTACTTGATTGTCTACTTTAGCCAAGAATTGCATCATATCACTCATTCTATCTTTATCGCTGTATGCGAATGGTTCATCTAAAATGATTGGAAATGATTCTTCTGATAATTCATTTATGATGCTTAAACGTAATGCTAGATAGATTTGCTCAATTGTTCCAACACTTAATTTACTTGCTTCAACCCTTTGTCCATTCTCAATTTCAACGTTTATTCCATCTGTTATTGAAACATTTTTATACTTACCATCGCTAAATATTTCAATCATCTTTGAAACCTTTTTATTGTACTCTGGTGTTATATTAGCCTTCATTTCTTCATAAGAATCTCTTAATAATTCTAGTGTCATATCATAAACTCTCTTCTTCTCAAGAAGTTCTTCGTAGGCTGCTTTTTCTACTACTAAACGTTCTTCGCACTCTGCTAATTTTTCTAATTGAGGTTCTATATTTTGTAATTCTAGTTCTTTCTTGTGAAGATCTAATTCTAAATTTCTAATGTTATTTTTGTTGTTCTTTACATATGTACCAATGTCTTTATTTAAGAATGCTTCACATTCTTTTCCATATGTTTTAACTAGCCATTCCTTACTTTCTTTATTTTCTTCAGCTAATTTTTTCTTCATTGAATCAATCGTTTCTTCTAATTCAGTGATTTCTTTTTTAACTTGTTCTACTAAAATATTGCTATCATCTTCTTCAGTTTCTACTTCAACAGTCTCTTTATTTTGACGACTTCTAACAAATATAAATGCAATAACAGCTAACATTACTAATACAACTGCTCCGCAAATTCTTGTTACTGTATCGTTGTTACCGATTGATATAACTAACCCTGCAAGACTTGCTAATAAAACTACTAGCGCTATTATAAGTGGAAGTTTACTTTGTTTTACTTCCTTGTTTTCTACTGTTTTTGTTGTCTTAGTTTTACTTGCCACCTTCTTTAATTCTGCTTGTTTTTTAGCAAGCATGTCTTCATAAGGTTTAATTTTTGCTTCTTCTTGATTGTTATAATCAACCGCTTCTTTTATATCTTCAAACTGCTTTTCATTATTCTTTTCTTCATTTAATTGATCGGCAATTTCATTTCTTGCTGTCTCTAATTCAAACTTTTTGCTTGTAATTGATTCAATTTCTTTAATCTTGTTTTCATATAAATCGATATTCTTTTTAGCAACATTAATTGGTCTTTCAGATGTTTGGTTTGTTCCAACCTTTTCTGTAATCATCTTTTTGATGTTGTTCTCAGCCTTTTTGTATGAAACATCTTCATCTCCACTTTCAGCTAAATTAGCTATTTTTTGTATCAAGACATTTTGTGAATCTTGGCTAATTTCTATTCCTTTTTGCTCTGCAAAAGCTGTTGTTTCCACTAGACTTCTATCTAAATTTACTTGTTCTGTGAAGAAATTGTTTCCTAGTTTTTTATCAATAGAATAATTGTCTGAAATATCTTTACCATTAGCATCACTTAATTCAACTTTGTTGTTTTTAAAGTTTCTGAACACATTATATTCTTCTCCATTATCTAATGCATAGTTAATAGTTCCAGAAAACTCTCCACCATTCCATGGTTCATACTTTTCGAAGTCTGACATTGCTTTACCGTTTTTATTTTTTTGAATTCCATAAAGTGAACTAACAATGTAGCTTTGAAGAGTTGATTTTCCAGACTCATTCTTTCCATATATAATATTGAATTTTTTAAACTCAATATTTTTATCACTTAAATTACCAAAATTATTAATCTTGATTTTGTTAATTTTCATTTATAACTCCATTATTTTAAACTTTCCAATAAACCTTCTAGCATCTTGTCGTACTCTTCTTTTGTAACTTCTCCCGCTTCAAGTTTTTCATTAAGTTTCTTAACAAATATTCCTGTTAGTGTTTTATCATTTGGTTTTAGCTCAATCTCATTTGCTAACTCGGTATCATTTTTAATCTTGATAATGTTTTTGTTTATGATGTCCATATTAATATCGATACTAAACTTTCTATTTCCGACCAAATGTATTTCATAGTATTTGTTTTCTTCATTATATGAATTAAGCTTTTCAACCAATTCATCTTCATCATTTATATTTGAAATATCTAATTCTGTATTAACAAATTCCTTACTATCTGCTCTAACAAATTCTCTTATTGATTTTGTTTTTGTGATTTCTCCTAAGTAGAATCCATGTTCTCCTGGTTCATCAAATCCCAATGAACAAAGTGATCCAGCATAGTAGTCATCTCTTTTATGGATATGTCCTAATAGAATTAAATCCATCTTTTTTAGATTCGGATGGTTTAAATCTATTGCATTATATTCTTCATCACCCTCATCATCTCCATGGCTAATAAATATGTTTATCTTGTTTTCATCGATATTTTTTATATCTTCATATTTATTATCATCCATATGGAAATCATTAAAACCATATCCATAAATATCTATCTCTTCGCCATTAATATTGTCTGATATAACCTCTAATTCATTAGATAACACTCTAACATTATCTGCAAATTTAAAAGTGTTATAATAGCAATTCTTAATTCTTGGATCGTGGTTTCCTGGTACTATTATTACCTTTGTATTAGGAATCTCTTTATATAAATTATTAGTATAAATAACTGTCGATTCTCTAACATATTTATCTTCATATATATCACCACATAAGAATAAATAATCAACTTTATTCTCTTTAGCACACTCAATTACTTTCTTGAATGCTTCACGTTGATCAATTCTTCTTTGTTGTCCTAGATTAGCTCTATTTGAAATAGTAGTAAACGGCATATCAAAATGAATATCCGCTGCTTGAATATATTTCATAGTTGCTCTATATCTCCTTTTAATTCTTTTTACTTCGTTTAATTTATATCATATTTTTTAATAAATTCCTATACTTTATTCAAACTTTTGTTTCTTTTTGAGTTAAAAAATAAAAAGGAGAAGTTTGAACTCCTCCCTTCTATTATTAATCATTTCCAGTTCCGAATAACTGATCAAATTTTGCTTCAAGTTGTTTTTCAATATCTAATTCATCGTCATCCAGTGGACTATCCATCGGTGCAACCGGTTGTTCTACTGGTTGTTCTGCTGATGGTTCGAATCCAGCAAATGCTCCTATTTCAGTATTTGGTTTTGCATCATCTGTTGTTGCAAAATCATCACTGAATAAGTCATCTAATGAAGCTATTTCTGTATCTTCTTTATCTAAACTGTTGTCGTCTGAAGTGTATGGATTATACTTTCTCCACTCACCTCTGTTTCCAATATCGTAATCATTATGATTTAGTTTTAACTTGTCAAAATCTTTAACGATATTTGGTTTCTTATAATACCAATACTTCTTTGCCATAATTGGTTTTAAACCTTTTGCAAAGATGATACAGTTGTCGTTTTCCATTCTTCTTAATTCGTCTGGTGTCATCAAAGCTCTCGCCATGATTTGTTCACTCTCACTGTATCCTGTTCTAGTTCTATCATTCTTTCTATTAGAAGATTTACTTTCATGAGTAATTGTTTTCTCACCAAGCTCTTTAGAGAAGTATTCAACTGTTGTATATGAGTTACTTCCTAAGAATACGTGAGTATCGCAGTTACCGATAATTGTTTCATATGATTTCTCATAAATTGCTTTTAACTGATCTAAGTTTTGTAAGATAACGCTGAATGAAATTCCTCTTGAACGTGATGTTGAGATCTTCTTATCAAAGTCTGGAATTTGTCCGATGTTTGAGAACTCGTCCAAAATAAAGAACATTGGTACAGGAAGTTTTCCACCTGCTTTATCTGCAAAGTCATATAATTGTTGTATTAATTGTGAGAAGAATATTGTTAACAAGAAGTCGTATGCTGTATGTGTATCTGATGAAATAACGAATAGTGCTGTCTTGTTGTTTGCTAATTCTTCGAAATCAATTGTATTTGTTGATGTAACATCTGCTATATCTTTAGAATCAAATTTACCTAATGCAGATTGTAATGATGATAGGATTGAACTATATGTTTTATCTGATGCTAATTCAACAGATTTATAGTTTGTTCTTGCTGGGTGATCATAAGGTAATTGATTAATTAAGTCTGATAATAAGTTGTTGTCTCCATTGTTATTTGCAGCTCTAACTAATTCTGCACATGATGCTAAGTTACATTCTTCTGGTGGACGTTTTGCCATTAAGTAATAAATTAATGCTTTTAATAATAACTCTGACATGTTATCCCAGTATGGATCTTGTGCTCCACCTGCTTTTTCACTCTTTTGTCCTCTTACGATTGTACTTGCTATAATATCAACATCTAGCTCTGATCTAATATGTGCTAGAGGGTTGTAACTGTCTGAGCTCTCTGGATTAACTAAGTTTAAAATCTTAACGCTATATCCGTTCTCTCTGAAATATCCTGCTGTCTTATCATATATTTCTCCTTTAGGATCTGTAAAAATATATGATCCTAAAAGTTGATGTGCATTTGGTATTGAGAATGATGCAGATTTACCAGAACCTGAACCACCGACGATAAGTACGTTTAAGTTTCCTTTTTTATCTAATGGTAAGTAGTTTTCTTCTGCTAATATTAAACCGCTATTTTTGCTAAGAACTTTATATTGTTCTCCGCCTTTACTCCAATCTGAAGAACCATGTTCTCTTCCAGAGTATTCTGTTTTCTTTCTAGATCTCCACATTCCTAAGCCTACTATTGATGAATATAATAATGTGAAAATTAATATATGCTTGAATAGTGCAGCACCTCCACCAGGTAGAGTGAATACACTAAAGAATGATCCTACTGAAGAAACATTTTTAATTAATTGAGGTAGAGCTTCTTTTTCTGGAACAATTTTATTTAATACTTGTACTTCTGTTTCAGCTATGGCTCCCACTAAAAAAAAGCATACTAAAACCCAAAATATTATCAAACCGATAATTGGGACTATATGCTTTTTTAAATATATAGAAAAATCATCCATAATCTTTTCCTCTTCTTTAGTTTATTTTACAACTAAAATAGCTTAAATAAATTAAGCTATTTTATCTCTATTCTATCTCTATTTTTCTGCAACTTCGCTCTTGTCTAAGTCGCTTTCTTTTACACTTATTGCGTATTCTGTTAATCTTCCATCTAATCCTGATCTTAATGCTGCATCAATTTCTGGTGCTATTGTTGCTGATGTAAATGGTTCTGCCTTTCCTTCAAAAGCATCGCCTTGTTGTACTCTTTCAGAATTCGGGTTTTCAAAAACTAATTGATTGCCATCTGTAGAGAATGTACCGCAATTAAATATCATATTATCTTCACTATTCAAGAGAATTTCCTCCTTAAAATTTAGATTCTAAAAATAATTATCTTATCTCAAATGTGAAATAAGATTTATAAGGTTGCAATCTGCATGTTCCTTTAACTTCATTTGTTGTTTCATCAAGATATAAGTTTGGCTTGATTTCCTCTGCTGTTTCAGGATCTATGATTGTAATTGATCTTGCAAGATTTTGAGTATACTTGAAGTCTTTAAAATCCATAGGGGTCTCTGAATATAGTGTATTAAATTGAATTGGAAGTTGAGTCTTATTAAACTTGATTTTGTCATCTTTTAATTGTCCCATGTTTACTGAAACTTTGTCTCTAGAGAATGATAAAATTACTAAATTCTCTCCATCTGGTTCAGGAAAATCAATAAAGAAAGTCTTCTTAGTAACAGTTCCATTAGAAACTTCAGAAGACACTACTCTTTCTGCTTTATATTTTAAAGTAGGTGTTTGATATTCCTTAGCTAATTTATCGATTCTATAAATTACAGTTTTTACACCTTGAGGTTGTTGAATGCTAAAGAATTTTCCAGTCATTTCTTGAGACATTTTTTATCCTCGCTTTCCAAATCATTTTTCATAAGTAAATACATTATAATTATAGTTCTTTTTCCGGTAAAAGTCAACGATACCAAAGATTATCCTTTGGTATCGTTGTTTTTTAATTCCATATATAATTTCTTTGTTTTCTCATCCATCTTGTTGTCAAAAACAATCTGGGTTATTACTCTTAAATCTCCTCTTTTTCCTTCACCAACCTTATATCCTTTACCTTTAATAAGGATGTTTTGGTTGCTGTTAGTCTTTTCAGGGATAATTATAGATATTTTTTCATTTAAAATCTCTATTGTTTTTGTTGTTCCTAGAGCTGCTTCCCACACTTTAAGTGGTAACATTGTTGCTAAATTATTTCTTTCAATGTGAAGATTTCTTGAGTCTTTGATGTTAATTACTACTACTAAGTCTCCATTCTTTCCACCATTTATACCTGGTTTTCCATGGCCAACTAATCTAATCTTTTCTCCATTTTGAACACCTTCTGGAATTCTTATATCAATAGATGTATCTTTTCCATCCATATTCTTTAATTGTAGCTTTTTATTAACTCCAAAATATGCTTCTTCTATAGAAACATCAATTCTAGTTGTTATATCTTCACCATACTTAGGCGCTTGTCTAACCTTTTCTTTTGCCTTTGCAGGCGCATTTTCTTCACCTAAGAATATTCCTATTAAATTATCTTTCAATGATTTCTTTTCGTCTTTTGTAGTAGTCTTTGATTCTTTTCCTGAATATCTTTTCCATTGGAAATCATATTTTCTTTTTGTTCTATCGTTAGATAGAATTCTATATGCTTCATTTATATCTTTAAAAACTTCTTCATAATCAGTGTTGCCAACATTCATATCTGGGTGATACTTCTTTGCTTGCTCACGATAAGCAGTTTTTATTTCATCTTCTGTTACTTTATTAGAATCAAGACCTAATATTTTGTAGTAGTCTTTGAAAACCATCATATCCTCCACAAGTAACAATTAACTTTTCCGAATTATACCTTATTTTTGACGATTAAGCAATAAATAATTCCTTGTTTGTGCACTTAATTCATGAAACACTCTATTATTCTTAACTGCGTCATCTATTATATAATCGATTATTTCAATTATTGATTCGTCTAAATCTCTATAAGGAGTAGCTCTATAGTGATCCACATCTTCGTAATCTCTAGTTCTTTCCTCTGTTTTGTCTGAGCAGAACAATATTTTATCAAAGATTGTCATATTCATTCTTCCGGTTGTGTGGAACTCTATGGCCTCACACATTTCATCATCAAAGCCGTACTTTTTCTTACACATATCTGCAGCAATTTTACCATGTAAAAGCGCTGGTAAAACTGATTCAATATAATCAACTTTTAGATTGTTTTCTTCACAATACTTTATTGATTCTTCAGCAGACATATACTTTGCCATGTCATGCATTAATCCAGCTTTCATTAATCTTTCTGTGTCTTCTTCACTTAAGTTATAATTCTTTGCTAACTTTTCGCATGATTCCATAACACCAATTGAATGTATATAACGATGTTCATCTAGAATTGTTTTAAGTTCTTCTTTTAATTCTTCGATACTTGCCACAATTTTTCTCCTTTATTTCTTTGAAACTTTAGCTCCTTTGCTTCCGCCTTTTGCTCCACCTGATAAAGCAAAAATGTTTTGATCATATGAGAATGTTAATTTATTTTTATCTCTATCTCTTCTTAAAGCTATTTGAACTAATTCATCAATTTCTTTTTCGAAACTCTTTCCTGTTGCTTCCCATAAATAATATGATAAAGCTCCTGGAATTGTGTTAATTTCATTTACATATACTTTACCTGTTTCTTTATCCATCAAGAAATCGATTCTTCCAACACCGCTACATCCTAATAGTTTGAATGTTTCTTGTGCTAAGTGTTGAATCTCATCTCTCTTTTCATCTGGAATATCAGCAGGTAATTTTTTATCAGAAACTTGCATTCCTTTTTCTTCAGAATCACCTGTTTTTGATCCACCCATATATTTGTCTGTATAACTTAAGATTTCATCTGAAAAATATGGTTCTTCACAAACTGATGCTTCAGTTTCGTTTAGATTTCCCATTACTGAGCAGTTGATTTCTTTTAAGTTTTGAACGCACTCTTCAACTAAAATTCTATCTGAGAATTGCATACTGTATTCAATTTTTTCTGCTAATTCTTCTGGTGTTGAAACTTTCTTAATACCAACGCTTGATCCTGTATTTCCTGGTTTGCATATTAGTGGGTATTTTAATTTATCATTAATTTCTTTTCTTATTTTTTCTTCATCATTTACATACTCTTCACTATAGAATGAGTAATAATTTACTACAGGAATTCCTGATTCCTTTAATACTTTCTTCATGAAGATTTTGTCCATTCCTAGTCCTGACGAAACAACATCTGGTCCGATGAATGGTAATCCTAATAAGTTTAAATATCCTGCTACTGTTCCATCTTCACAGTTTGTTCCGTGTACGATTGGGAACGCAACATCAATTGTATTGATAACTTGTTTTCCAAATGCAGGTGCTGGAACTTTAAGTACTTTTACGCTTTCTCCATCATTAACTACTGCAACTTTTGTGCATTTCTTTAATAATGCATCCATGTCTTTAAATTCTTGTAAATCTAAAAGTGCATCTCCTGTGTAAAGTACACCTTTCTTTGAAATATAGATTGGAACAATCTCATATTTTTCCTTATTGATTGCTTCTAATGCTTGGCTTGTTGTAATAACAGCTATTTCGTGTTCTACTGATTTTCCTCCAAAGAAAACTCCTAATTTAATTTTCATTTTTTCCCTTTCATTGATTTCTTGATAACGTTGAGACGCAATAATTATTGTTTCTCTTATAACTCTTTTTATAGATAATTATCAGGTAAATCATTCTCTAGTAAAACTACTGAATTGGCATCACTCTCTTGTGACATTATTGTAATTGCTACGTTGATATTTTCTGCTACAAATATTTTATCTGCACTCATTCCACTTTCCAATAATCCTTCCTTTATTGGCTTAGCTTGTTTTTCACCAACTAATATTGCAATGTCGCATTTGTCTGCAGCATACTTTCCTAAATCTTTATTATATTCTTCTGACTTTTCCCCTAGATCAACAATTCCTGGGGTGATAAATATTTTCTTTCTTGTTTTGAAATTACTTAAAACATCAAGTGCCATTCTTGAACCTTTTACATTTGAGTTGTATGCGTCATCAATTATTAATGATCCATTTAAGTTTCTTCTAAGTTGTAATCTGTGTTCAACTGGTTTTAAATATTTTGCTCCAAGTTTAATTTCATTTTCTTTCATTCCTAATTTATCTGCAACAGCAACTGCACAAACAATATTAAGAATGTTTAAATCTCCTAATAACTTAGTTGAGATTCTAATTTTTTCTTTATTAGGCATAACAACATCAAACTCAGAACCATTCTCATTCATCTCAATGTTCTCTGCATAATAATCCGCTTCACTTGATAAACCATATTTAATAAATGGTCTATTAATTTCAGCATTTCGAATATTTTCATCTTCCCAGTTAACGATTGCAAGTCCGTCTTCTGTAAGACTATCTATTAATTCAAATTTTGTTTTTCTAACATTGTCTATTGTTTTAAATGTATCTAAATGCATTGGTCCAACTGCAGTAACAATACCGATTTTAGGTTTTGCTATATCACAGATTTCTTTTATATCACCAACATATTTAGCGCCCATTTCACAAACAAAAATATCATTTGTTGCTTTAAGCATTTCATTAACTGTTCTTGTAACACCCATTGGTGTGTTGTAACTTCCTGGTGTCATTACTGGGTTGAATTTTTGTGAAAGAATAGTTGTAACTGCATGTTTTGTACTTGTCTTTCCAAAACTTCCTGTGATTCCGATTACAGTTAAATCACTCATTTCTGCTAATTTTGTTTTTGCATTATTTATAAATTTATTACTGATGTGATTTTGAATTGGTGCATTAATTAAATCTATTAAATATACATATCTGTATGTGAAGAATTGTATTAATGCTACAACTAAAGTTCCAATATAAATTACAAAATAATCTGATGGTATTAAGATATATGTTACAACACTTGCAACTGCATCTATTAACCATACTATACTTGCTATTACATATTCTCTAACTATTCTGTTTGTAATAACAAATTCTTTCTTTTCTTTTTTCTTTTTAGTTCCAATAATATTTAAACCTAAGCATACTATTGTTGAAATTAGTAACGCTAAGTCATTCCACACAAAACATATTGGAATTAATGCTATTAGCATTCTGAAAAACGGGTATGATTTTGCTTTGTTTTCTTTTATCCATTTTCCATATCTATCTCTGTGGTAATTCTCAAGTTGTAAAATATGAAAACCATTTCTCATAGATCTTATTAAATAGAATTCAGCTAGAACATAAAGAAATGATAATAAAATAATCATTGCTATCTTCATATTATTTTTCCTCCTTTCCTAAGAAGGAATTTAATACTAAAGAAACCTCACTTAAATGATTTAAATAAGAGAAGTGATCTGCATCTTTATAAACAACTAGCGCTGCATCTGGAATTAACTTTTTCATTTTCTTTCCTTGATAAACTGGAGTAGCTGTATCCTTACCACCCCAAATTAGAAGTGTTGGACATTTAATCTTTTTACAGTTTTCAACTTGACTCTCACTTAAAATGTTGTTCATTGTTTGCTTTAATACAGGAGATGATGCTTTATAATCATTACTTCCCGCATTCTTAAAGTACTCTTCTTTTGACTCTTTAATATATTTAGTTTGAGGCATGATGTTTAATATTAGTTTTCCAAGTTTATAAGTATAAACCTTTAAGTACCACATTAAACTATGTCTCTTTTTCAACCCTGCACTATCTATTAGCACAAGTTTTTCACACTCAATTAAACCTCTACCTAGGGCATCAATAGCAGCTCTACCGCCATTTGAATGTCCGATAATTATTGGTTTCTTAATGTTTAGTGCTTGCATAAAGTCTCTAACAAAATCGCCATAATCGTCTGAGTTCATAGGTTCATCAATTTTGTCACTCTTACCAAACCCAACAATATCAACTAGATAGCATTTGAAATTATCTTTTAATATGTTTGCAATTGGTCTCATTGTTTCTAGGTTTGCTAACCATCCATGAAGCAAAATTACTTCCTTGCCCTCGCCAATTACATCATAATTAATATTTTTATTGTTAATTTCGATTTTCACTGTTTTCTCCATTACGAATTCCAGTATTATAAACCTTAGATTAATTAATCACAAAGTCCTTTCTATTTTACATCATTTTGGCTCTTTTTTCAATATTTTCGGCCTTTTCATTGTGCTCTGTTTCTTGTATTCTAATACTGGTTGTGATATAACAAAAGAGGTTTAATTTTCAAACTAACGAGGTGAAAATGAAAATATTAGTTTTTTATGCTTGTTATGGTGGTGGTCACTTATCAGCTGCCAAATCAATTAAGCAATATATTGATGATAATTATAAAGATGCCGAAACAGACATCTGTGACTGTATGAAATATGTTAATGCAAGAATTGAAAAAATAACTGTTGGTGCTTACAATGGCATGGCTCGTAAGATGCCTTGGGCTTGGGGTAAATTTTATTTCAAATCAGAAAAAGGTTTTATCTCTGCTATAAGTAATTTCAGCAATAGAATGATGTCTAAAAAATTATTAAAAAAGATCAACGAAGTTAACCCTGATATCATTATTTCTACACACCCATTTAGTTCACAAATGTGTGCGTACTTAAAGAAAAAGGGTAAGATAAATTGCATGATTGCAAGCGTTATGACAGACTTTGCTTCTCATAACCAATGGCTTGTATGTCATGAATTCTTAGATCAAATCTTTGTTTCTAATGAAAATATGAGACAAAGTATCATTAAAAAAGGAATAGATGAAAACAAGATTTTCGCTACTGGTATTCCTTTATCAAATCGTTTTCTTGCTAACTTTAACAAGACTGAAATCAAAGAATCATTTGGTCTTTCTAAAGATAAGAAAACAATTTTATTCTTCGGTGGCGGTGAATTCGGTCTAGGTGGAGAGAGAACTATGAAGATTCTTGAAGCCTTTATTGATAACATTAAAGATGAATATCAAATGGTTCTTATCGCTGGTAAGAATGAAGATATGAAAAAAGAATTTGAAAAGATTGTTGCTCAAAAGAATGCTGAAAAAAATGTATTTGTTCAAGGATTCTCTACACAAGTTCCTGAATTAATGAGTGTTTCAAACTTAGTTGTTACTAAACCAGGTGGTTTAACATCTTCTGAAAGTTTGGTTTCTGGACTTCCAATGGTTATTATTAATCCAATACCGGGACAAGAAGAGCAAAATGCTGAATTCTTAGTTGATGCTGGAATTGCACTTTGGTTAAAAAAGAAAGATGATTTCAATAAAGAAGTTTCAGAATTGTTAGCAGATCAAGATAGATTACAACAAATGAAAATCAAGGCAAAACTTCTTGCTAAAGCTAATTCAACACGAGATATTTGCTCTACAATTTTAAACGCATACAACGAAGGCAAGTACTTAAAGCTTGATGAAAATAAAGGAGATACAAATGAGTAGTTTATTTTTAAAATTAATTATTAGTGTGCCAGTTATTGTTGCTGCAACACTTCTAGCACCAGTACTTGGGGTTTTGCTAATAATTTTAAGATATATTGTTTCTGATAGTAGAAAAGATAGACGTGGATCAATTTCTGTAATTATAATTGGGTTGCTTTTATTAATTCCAAGATGGGTTTTCTTATTATCAGAAGGAATGCATTTGGATATGACTGTAACCACTTTTTTAAAAAACATTGTTAATAACGATTTCTATATGAACAATGTTACAACATGTGGTTTTGCTTTAATTATAATTGGAATTGTTTCGTTAATTATTTCTATTATATTTAATAACTTGCTTGCTCGTTTCAAGTCTATGTTATCAGGCGCTATTGAAAGAAACGAAGTTAAGCATGCTGAAATTGAAAAAGAAAACAACTTTAGAATTAAAGAGATGGAGTATAAAGCACAAAACTCTCACGTTGTTAGTTGTCCAAAATGTGGAGCTGACAATACAATAGTTGGAGATTCTGGAGTTTGCTTATATTGCAGACAACCAATCGGTAAATAATTAGTAAAACAAAAAGAAGGGAATAAAATCCCTTCTTTTTTATTCTCTTTTTTATAATTCTGTTCTTCCTTCTAAAGCTTTTCCTAATGTAAACTCGTCTGTATATTCAAGATCTCCACCAACTGGAATTCCATGTGCCAATCTTGTAACTTTAACCCCCATTGGTTTTACTAGTTTTGAAATGTACATCGCTGTCGCTTCTCCTTCAACCTTTGGATTTGTAGCTAGAATTACTTCTTTAACACTTCCATCCATAAGTCTTGCTAGAAGTTCTTTTATTCTAATATCGTCTGGTCCAATTCCATCCATTGGAGAAATTGTTCCGTGAAGTACATGATATAGTCCTTTGAATTCATGAATTTTTTCAATTGCAATTACATCTTTAACATCTTCTACAACACAAATTTGTGATTGATCTCTCTTTGGATTTGAACAAATTTCACAAGGATCTGTGTCTGATATGTTGTAACATTTTGAACAAAACTTTAAGTTCTTTCTCGCATCTTGAATACTTTTTACAAATTCATTTGCTTGTTCTTCACTAGTGTTTAGCATATAGAATGCTAGTCTTATAGCTGTTTTATTTCCTATGCTTGGAAGCTTCTCAAAACTTTCTATTAACTTTTCAATTGATGGTGAAAATTCTGACATCTTCTCTCCTTAATTAGAATCCCATTCCTGGAATATTGTATTTACCCATTTCTGAGTTAGTAGCATCATCTACTTGTTTCATTACTTCATTGATTGCTGTCATAATTAAATCTTGTAGCATTTCTACATCATCTGGATCAACAACATCTTTATTAATTTTGATTTCAAGAATTTGTTTTGCACCATTAGCTTTTACATAAACTGCTCCGCCACCTGTTGTTGCTTCAAATTCCTTTGCTTGTATTTCTTTTTGTGATTCTTCAATATCAGCTTGCATTTTCTTTGCTTGCTTCATTAATTGGTTCATGTTTATTCCACCAAAGTTTCCTCCTGGAAATCCACCTCTGCCCATTTTAAATTCCTCCTTTTAGTCAATTACATTAATATCTATTCCTAAATTTAGTGAGTTACCATTATCTTTTTTTGACTCATCCGCTTTAGGTTGATCAACAAATTTTATTCTCATATCATTTTTACATTCAACTGATACAATTCTTTTTATGGCACTCATGTTTTCAGGTTTTTCTAGAATCATTTTTTTAAATCCATCTACTCCTGAAATTCCGAATGTCAAATCATCTATAACAAATCCGTGTGTTCCTGTTAATGCAGAAGCAACTGCAGGCATTTGTTCTTCTCTTAATTGTTGAATAACTTTTCCCCAGAATGGTGCTTCACCTTTAACTGGTGCTACAACTGTTTCTGTTTTAACTTGTTCTTTTACTGGTTTTGCAACCGGTTCAGTTTTAGGATTAGCAGTTTTTACAACTGATGTTGCTTCAACTTTTTGTTCTGTCTTTTCTACTACTTTAGTTTTTTTTACTACAACTGTCTCTTCGTCATCAGAACAAAGCTTTAATATTCCAACTTGGAATACGATGTTCTTTTGTGATGAATATCTTAAGTCGTTTTCTAGTTTTGATAATTCAAAAACTATATTTAATAATCTTTCCTTATCAACTTTTTCTGCTAGTTCAGTAATCTTCTTTACTTCATTTTCATTATATACATTAGATGCTTTTTTAGTTGCTTTAAACAGCATCAAGTTTCTAACATATTTAATCATTTCCCAAAGTAAGTTGATTGTGTTCTTTCCTTCATCAATTATTTCTTGAGTAATATCTAATGCCTTAGTTGGATCTGTATTAATTATTGCTTCTACCAATCCAGATGTAATCTCAATTTCAGGGATTCCAACTAATTGTTTTATCTTATCTTCACTGATTTCATTTTCACCATCTTGAACACATCTTTCAAGAATTGAAAGTGAATCTCTCATTGCTCCTTCACTTAATTCAGCAATAAGTTCTAATGATTTTCCACTATAATTAATTCCACATTCTTTACAAATATGGTCTAAGTTTTCTACTATTTTTTCACTTGAGATTTTCTTGAAGTCAAATCTTTGACATCTTGAAAGTATAGTAGCTGGTAGTTTTTGAGGCTCTGTTGTACACAAGATAAATTTAACATGTGCTGGTGGTTCTTCTAGTGTTTTTAACAAAGCATTGAATGCACCAGTTGATAACATGTGGACCTCATCGATTATATATACTCTATATTTTGCTACTGTTGGTAAGAAGTTAACTTCATCTCTAATTGCTCTAATATCGTCTACACCATTGTTTGAAGCCGCGTCCATTTCAACAACATCAGTTAGGCTTCCTTCCATTTGTGCTTTACAAATATCGCACTCATTACATGGTTCTCCATCTTTTGGATTTAAACAATTTATTGCTCTTGCTAATACTTTTGCAGATGTTGTTTTACCACAACCTCTAACTCCAGTGAATAAATATGCATGTCCTACTCTTCCTGCAATTACTTGATTGCGTAGAGTTGTAGTAATGTGATCTTGTCCTAATATTTCGCCAAATGTCATTGGTCTAAATCTTCTATACAAAGCTTTATATTCCATTACTACCTCCTTAAATACTAAACAAGGGTATAACACATTTCCCTCTTTTAGGATATTCTCACACGTAAGTGACCGTTTATTGCTGCTTCCTTCCGGATCTGACAAGTTTCACAGGCTTACATTGAAAATATCCTAAAACAAGAAAACATAATTATACCCTTGCAGATTATACATTATTTTGTGCGGTTTTACAAGTCTTATTCCCTTTTAAAAACAATGTTTTTTACTTCTATATTTTTTTGAGAAACCCCAGATTCTACGATGTTTCCAACCGGAATCTCTGTCTCTATTGTTGCTCTATATGTCAATTTATCAGTTACTAGAACTATATCAAACTTAATATCGGCTTTTAAGTCCTCTATTGTGCTACTAGCTTTAGCTATTAATGTTCCATCATATTGGATTTCTTCACCTTCGTTAGAAACAAACTCACCTATCTTAGTGTTTGCTATTCTAACTTTAATTGTTCCACCCTCTCTACTTATTTTTAAGCTGCTGTTTTTTGTTTCATCATCACCTGTAAAAACAAGTTTACCATCTACTGCAGAATTCTCGTTATACTCAAATTTCTTATTCTCGTCTTCACTAGGTTTATACATTTTTATTTCACCTTTTTTAGGTGCATTTTTTACTACTAAATTTTCAACTCTAACTTCAGAAATTCTTTCGCCTTTGTTGTTAGCATCATTCTTTTTGAATAAAACGTAAATATCATTAAATTGGTTAATATCTACATTCCATTTCATATTTTCTTCGTTGGTTTCTTTTTCTGAAGCATCCGCTCCACTAATTACTAGTATTTTCTCAACTTCAAAAGGCATATTTTTTTCGCCTTCGATTTCGTATTGAACCATATAAAATACAGTAAACACTAATGCAATTAGTACTACACCAAAAGCTATTAATGCACTTAATCTCGCCTTAAAAAAATCTCTCATTTTTCCTCCATTGGCGGAGAAGGTGGGATTCGAACCCACGGGCCAAGTTTCCTCAGCAGTACTGATTTCGAGTCAGTCCCGTTATGACCGCTTCGGCACTTCTCCAATTAACCCTTATTTTTTCTTTCGTATTTCAACGAAGAAATCTTTTAAAATTTTCTCGCACTTTTCTTCTAGTATACCAGTTTCAATTTCAACTGGAATTCCTAAATTATAATCCTTAGGAAGATTTAAAACAGAACCGCAGTATCCGTATTTTTCGTCCATTGCCCCAATATAAATCTTTCTAATACGTGACTGCAAAATAGCGCCTGTACACATGTTGCAAGGCTCAAGTGTTACATATAAATCACAATCAGATAATCTCCAATTGTTTAATTTTTTACTGGCTTTTTCGATAGCAATTATTTCAGCATGTTTTAAACTAGATTGTTTTTCTTCTTTTATATTATGCGCCCTTGCAATTATTTTTCCATCTTTAACAATAACTGCTCCAACTGGAACTTCTAGTTTTTCATATGCTTTTTTTGCTTCTTTATAAGCTTCATTCATATATTTTTCTTGCTCTGTTTTCATAGTGCAATTATAGTTTATTTTATATATTTAGTCAAAACATTAACGCAAAATATAAAACACTTGATAAAAATATTATCAAGTGTTTTGATTTATCGTCGCTTAAGTTTTAAGCGATATTATCTTCAATTAAATACCTTATCTGGTCAAAATCAATGTAGTTTTCTGTTATTCTTTTTACTAATTTAAATACGTCAATTTCATTGGTTGCTACATTGCTTATTTCCATTACTTCATTTGTGGTTTCATTCTCGACTTTTATACCATATCCATTTTCTGATTCGGTAATATAATAATTGATATTCTCAAATTTGTTAAAATCTAAGAATATTTTAATCTCGCCGATTTTAACCATCCACTTCCTCCTTTCTATAAGTACAGTTCACATTTTCTCGAAGTAAGACTGCTATGTATCCCTCATCTAAATTTACTTCTTTAATAATTTCTAGTTGCTTTTTTGAGTCTTTTACAACTTCCATCGGAATATCTAATTCTTCACATATCTTTGCAAAGTTTTCTAAGCTTGGTTTTGATTTGTTTTCCTCCCAATTTACTATTGCCTGTCTTGATACTCCAACTAAGTCTGCTAATTTTTCTTGTGATAAGTTTTTCATACTTCTGTTTTTTAAAATTAATAAACCTAAATCCTTGATCATGGCTGTGCCCTCTTTCTCGTTTTTAGATTATACTTATACCAACATTTTAACTCAGTCAAATTTTCCGAACAATAAAGAATGTTTTACATTTTTAATGGTTAGTGTAAACCTTGTTTTACATTAAGCAAAATAAAAAGATGTAATTACTTACATCTTCTTGGTGTTCCAGAAGGGAATTGAACCCCCGACACACAGTTTAGGAAACTGCTGCTCTATCCAACTGAGCTACTGGAACATATTATGAATGGCATTATTCATGCCATCCAGAAACTTTTGATCTTTTTATTGCCCCCATCATATTTGCTCTTGCTTGTTTGTTTGAAATTTCGAATTCTTTAATTTTATTGTACATGAATTCTCGAGTTGTTTTCTTATCAACTGGGCAAACAATTGGCATTGTTGGGATTTGTTTTTCTTTTATAAATGACTTATTTTCTTTTTCAGTAGTATAAATCATTGGTCTTATTATAGTCATATCAGATCTATCCATATAACTAATTGGAGATAATGTATCTATTCTTCCCCCATATGTGAAGTTCATTAAAAATGTTTCTAATACATCGTCTTCATTATGTCCTAATGCAACTTTGTTGCATCCATGTTCTTTAGCTATAGAATTTAACATTCCGCGTCTTAAGTTTGCACATAATGAACAAGGGTTATCCTCATTTCTTACGTCAAAAACAATTTGCTTTATATTTGAAGGAGCAATTACTAATTCTACTCCAGCAATTTTTGCTTGCTCTTTCAAAACATTTTCATCGAAACCTTCAAAACCAGCATTTATTGCAAGTGCTATACAATCAAATTTCTTTGGATAATATCTTCTTAAATTAGAAATAGCATAACACATTGCTGCACTATCTTTACCACCAGAAAGAGCAATGGCTATTTTATCTCCGTCCTCAATCATGTTGTAATCTTCAACTGCTCTTCTCACTTGGCCTTCGATATTAGTCATTGCTCTCACCTCTTTTCTTTATTTAATTTACTCTCTTACTAATTTTTCAACTTCGCTAGATAGTTCTGCAAGTTGTTCATTAGCTTCTTGTTCAGATGAACCTTTAACACCAATATATAATTTGATTTTTGGTTCTGTTCCTGATGGTCTAACTGCGAACCAGCTATTATCAGATAAATCATAATATAAAACATTTGATGTTGGTAAATCAGTTTCTGATTCACTTCCATCTTTCTTTACTATTTTATGAGTTTGATAATCTCTAACTTCATTTACTTCCCAGTTAGCTATTCTTTCAACTTTCTTATTTCTTAAATTCTCCATCATAGTTTTAATTTTTTCAGCACCATCAGCACCTTTTAAAACTATTGAGATTTGTTTTTCTTTATACCAACCATATTTTTCATATAACTTAATCATATGTTGATATAAAGTTTCACCGTTGTTTTTATAATAAGCTGCAGCTTCGCAAATCGCTGTTACTGCTGAGATTCCGTCTTTATCTCTTGCGTGATCTGAAATGATACATCCAAAACTTTCTTCAAATGCAAATTCCATATTGTATGAATTTTCTTGTTCGAACTTTTTCATCAAAGCTCCAACCCATTTGAATCCTGTTAAAACATAAAAGTCTTTTGCGCCATATTCTTCTGCTATTGGTTGTGTCATATTTGTTGAAACCACTGTTGATATAACACATGGATTTTCTTTTAATAATCCATTAGCTTTTCTTTGAGCTAATAAATATTCCATTACTAGAATCGCAAACATATTTCCTGTGAAAGAAACATATTCACCTTCATTATTCTTACAATATAATCCAACCCTATCAGCGTCTGGATCGTTAGCAACTACTACGTCTGCGTCAACTTCTTTTGCTAAATCTAAAGCCATTTTAAATGCATTTGGATCTTCTGGATTTGGATAATCTACTGTTGGAAAATCACCATTTGGCTTTTCTTGTTCTGCTACAACATAAACATTTTTAAAACCAATTTCTCTTAATAGTTTTGGTGTAACTTCTCCACCTGTTCCATGTAAAGGTGTATAAACTATTTTTAAATCTTCACATGCTTCAATTGCATTTTTATTAATAACCAAAGATTTTAATTTGTTTGTAAAGGCTTCATCAACTTCTTCTAATATAATATTGTATAAACCTTTTTCAATTGCTTCATTTTTATCAATTGTTTTTATGCTTTCAAATTTTGTACTGTTTACCTCATCAATTATTTCACCATCAACTGGTGGAACAATTTGTGAACCATCATCCCAGTATACTTTGTATCCATTGTATTCTGGTGGATTGTGGCTTGCTGTAATCATTACTCCAGCGACACAATTTAAATATCTAACTGCAAAAGATAATTCTGGAACTGGTCTTAGTTCCTTAAATATGTATGTTTTAATACCATTTGCATTTAGTATTAAAGCTGTTAATTCACTAAACTCTTTTGACATATGTCTTGAATCATATGAAATAACAACGCCTTTTTCTTGGCCACCAACTTTTAAAATATAATTTGCTAATCCTTGTGTTGCTCTTCCTACAGTGTACTTGTTCATTCTGTTTAGACCTGCGCCAATTACACCTCTTAATCCTGCAGTTCCAAATGAAAGTTCTTTATAAAATCTGTCTTCAATTTCTTTTTCGTTGTCTTTAATAGAAAGTAATTCTTTTCTGGTTTCTTCATCAAATGAAGGATTATTTAACCATTCTTCATATCTGATTTTGTAATCTTCCATAATTACCACCTTTTATCTTTCTTCTTTTTCTTTTGCTTGTAACATCTCCTGTTTATTTCTATATAATTCACTGGCTGTCTCTGGGCTATCTACTCCTGTTGCATTTTTAACAGGTGCGAATTCTTGCTCTCTTTCAACTTCCATAATAATAAAGTCTTTAAGTTCTCTTCTAACTCTTTCTTTTTCTCCGCCCTTTGAGCCTTGATTTAGTGCGTTATATTTATCAGCAACACCCTTTAAGATATGGAATACATCAAACATGAATTTTTCACATTTATATGCATTTGGTTCTGTTGCTTCTACTAATTCACCATTCTCATCTAAATAGTTTGCTTTTTTATGAGCTAAGTGAACTGGAAGTTTTTGTGTTGCTAACGCATTCATTACTTGAATATTAAACATATTATTTAATATATGTGATTGATTATATTTTAATGTTCCATCTGGGTTTCTTTCGCTAGCCATTTCTGGAGAAATTTCTGAATATTCAATAACTGTTGTTTCTCCATTCTTCTTACAATACATACCAACTTTTTCTTCTGGTCTTGCTTTAACAACACTTTTTCCTGCTGCTAAAACATTGTTTTCAATAGCTAATCCAACAAATGTAGGATCAATTGGTTCAACAATTATATTATCTACACCTGTTACAAATATCCATTCAACACCTCTACGTTTCATGTCTTTAATACATCCACTATTACGTAATGCATCAAATACACCACCGTGTCCGTCAGCTGCTTGTTTTATTTGTTTGTCTTCTCCAACAAGTATTTTACCTTCTTCATCAAACATGGGTAATTTAGCTTGTTTGAAAAACATTATTGCACCCTTTGGATATCCAAAACAATCATTTTCTTTAAAGAATCTTACTGTGTCTTCATGATTCTCTTCGCTTGTCATTATATACCAAGGAATATCAACTTGGTAGGTTTTTCTACCTTTTTTCATTATTTCAGTTAGAATTTGGAATATAGATTTGTCCATTCCATCATTCTTAATGAAATATGTTCCTTTAGGACCGTTATGTCCTAATCTAGTACCTTGGCCTCCAGCCATAGTTACTACTGCTAACTTTCCTTTTGCTATAGCAATTCTTCCTGTTACATCAAGCGCTGCTTTCTCTTCTTCTGTCATTTGCTTCTTAACAACGAAATCTGGTGGTTCGAAACCCACCTCTTCTTCGCCTTTTTGTTCTTCTTTTGCATTTTTGACTTGTTGCTCTAAGGCTTTTAACTGATTTTTGTCAAACTTAAAAAGGCTGTCCAAAAACGCCTTTTTCTCTTCAGTTGTCTCAAGCCTCTCGTATGCCGCCCAAAGCTGCTCTTGTCCTAATTCAGAACAAAGCGCCTTTGCTTGCACTTCTCTGTCGTCCATCATTTCCTCCTCTTTTTTTCTTATTTTTGTAAAAACTTGTTGTGGCTTCGGTCACTTTGGACTCTTCATGCCTGATAACAATATAAAATTATTGCCTGCCTATAATGCTCTGTTTGCAGACTTATATTACCGATTTACCTTAATTAAAGATACAAGAATAAATTAGCAATATAGTCCATTATACTTTATTTTTATGATTTAGTCAAATCATCTAACAATTACTGGTAAATATTATAGTAATCATAATAAAGGTCTTCTTAGTACTATAATTCGTCAATTTATTGCTTTTTTGGACTTTTTGTGCTATATTTAGGCGGTGGCAAAATATTTCTGAAAGGAGTGTTTTTGTATTGGATAAATTTTTAATAGATGGTAATACAAGTTTAACTGGTGAAATTGAAATTTGCGGTGCAAAAAACTCCGCGGTAGCAATTTTGCCAGCAGCACTTTTAATAAATGGAACTATTACTTTAACAAATGTTCCTAATATAAGTGATATAATAAAAATCTGTGATATTTTAAAAGTACTAGGTGCTAAGGTTGAATGGACAGCAAAGAATACAGTAGTTATTGATTCTAGAAACATTGAATCAGTTCATGCTCCATTAGATAAAACAAGAGAGTTTAGAGCTTCTTATTATTTCCTTGGCGCTTTACTAAGTAGATTTCATGAAGGCGAAATTGGTCTTCCAGGTGGATGTAAATTAGGACAAAGACCTATTGACCAACATATTAAAGGCTTCGAAGCTCTTGGTGCTACTGTTGAAGTAGATAATAAAGTTTATACACGAGCAGATAAATTAGAAGGAACTTCAGTTTATTTCGACGTTGTTTCTGTTGGTGCAACTATCAATGTAATGCTTGCTTCAGTTTTAGCAGAAGGTGTTACAATACTATCTAATGTTGCTAAAGAGCCTCATGTAGTAGACGTTGCTAACTTCTTAAATAAATGTGGAGCTAACATTGTTGGCGCTGGTACTGAAGAGATTAAAATCACAGGCGTTGAGAAATTAGAAGGAGACTATACTTATTCTATAGTTCCTGATCAAATAGAAGCCGGTACATTTATGTGTGCAGCAGTTGCAACTCGTGGAGATATTCTAATCAAGAATTGTATTCCAGAACACATGCTACCACTTACCACTAAGTTAATTGATATCGGTGCTAAAGTAGAAGAAATAGGTGACTCTATTAGAGTTTCAATGCCAAAAGGAAAGAAGATTAAATCAACAAATGTTACTACAGCTCCTTATCCTGGATTTCCTACTGACTTACAACCACAACTTGGTGTATGCCTTGCTTTAGCAAAAGGAAAGAGTGTTATTACAGAAAATATTTGGCAATCACGTTTTCAATATACTGTTGAATTAAACAAAATGGGAGCCGATATAACAGATAGAGGAACTTCAGCATTATTCAATGGTGTTGACCAACTTAAAGGAGCTCAAATTGAAGCTTCAGATTTAAGAGCTGGTGCAGCATTAATCATTGCAGCACTTGCAGCTGATGGACAAACAGAACTTTCAAACATTCATTTCGTTGACAGAGGTTATGAAGGTGTTGAAGAAAAATTCAGAAAATTAGGTGCAAATATACAAAGAGTATAAAGGATTTACAAATGTTTAAATTTTGCAATTTATATAGTGGCAGTTCGGGAAACTGTTCATTAATAATTACAGATAATTCAAAAATTTTAATAGATTGTGGTGTTACAAATAAGAAGCTAGTTGAAGGACTAGCTTCTCTTAATATATCACCAAAAGATCTTGATGCAGTATTAATAACACATGAACATTCTGACCATATTCAAGGTTTAAAAACACTATGCAAAAACACTAATATAGATGTTTATGCCAACCATCATACAATGGATGCATTAAAACAACCCATTGAAGATGATCAAAAGAAGTTCTTTGTTACTAATGAGAAATTTGAGATTGATGATTTAAAAATCACACCATTTGCAATACCTCACGATGCAGCAGATCCAGTTGGCTTTTCTATTGAAAAAGGCAAAAAGAAAATATCAGTAGCAACAGATATTGGACATATGAATACTAATATAATGGAGAATTTAGTTGGTAGTGATTTTGTTTTGTTAGAATCAAATTACGAACCAGAAATGTTGATGGCTTCACGTTATCCTTATATTTTAAAAAGAAGAATACTTGGTCCTTATGGCCATTTATCTAATGATGAAGCAGGAGATACATTAGTTGAACTTTATAAAAAAGGTGTAACTAACATTCAATTAGGTCACTTATCTCAACAAAACAACTTCCCAGAACTTGCTTATAAATCAGCGATAGAAAAGTTTATAAAAAATGACATTGATACTTCTAAAATTAATCTTTCTATTGCTTTAAGAGATGAAGTTAATAAACCAATTGATCTAGAATAAATTTAAAGGAGGCTTTAATGGTACATATTAATATTGTGTGTGTTGGAAAAATTAAAGAAACATTTTCCCGTGACTTGATTAATGAATACACAAAAAGATTAAGTAAATATTGTGAAATTAAAATAGTTGAACTACCAGATAGAAAGCTTCCAGAGAAAAGCAGCAAGGCTTTAGAACAACAAGTTATAGATGAAGAAAGCCAACAAATTATGAACTATATCAGTAAATCAAAAAGCTATAATATTGCTTTGGATCTTACTGGAAAACAATATACATCAGAAGAGTTTGCTTCTAAAATAGAAGACTTACAACAAATAACAAGTGAAATTAATTTTATAATTGGTGGCTCTCTAGGGATGAATGAAGAGTTAAAAAATTACTGTAATGAAAAGATTTGCTTTTCAAAGATGACATTCCCTCATCAATTAATTAGAATCTTTTTATTAGAACAAATCTTTAGGGCTTTTAAAATTAATAATAACGAAACATATCACCATTAAAAAACAAAAAAACATTTAGAATCAAACTTCTAAATGTTTTATTTTTTATATAAAGTTTGTAGAGAAGATGTAAGGGGAATATATATGAAAAGAATTAATTAAAAATAAATAATAGCAGATGTAAATGACGTATAGTATATAAGTGAGAAAATACTATTAGAACTTTTAAACAAAAATTGAGTTGACTGAATTTGTGGGGGCATTTAAATATCAGAAAGAACTTATTGAAACTAAAAGTGTGTCATTTTGAAATTTTTCATCTTCTCTACACGCTCTTATATTATTCTCCTTTCCCTTTAAAGTCAATGGTTTTATCGATTAACTTGTCGCCAAATTTCGACAATTATTGCATATAAAAAAGACGCTTACTTAGCGTCTTTTAATTCTTCTTTTATTCTTCTATAAAATACTGATAGATAGTATTTTTATTAACTCCTCTATCTTTTGCAATTTTCTTTATAATTTCTTTTTTCTCCAAGCCTTGATTTTCGTAGTGTTTGTAGTGGTCTTCTAATGATAAATTTAGAAGTTCATTTTCTTCTTCGATTTTATTTCCTTCTATTAAAATTACATATTCACCTTTTGGTGTTCCTATTTTTTCTATTACTTCTGCTGGTGTTCCTCGATAAAATGATTCGTGAATCTTTGTTAATTCATGTGCAACTACTACTTTTCTATTTGGTAAGTTTTTATCTATGTCTTTTAATGTATCAATTATTCTATGTGGCGCTTCATATAGTATTGCGGTCTTCTTTTCTTTTATTAATCCATCAATTTGTTCTTTTCTATTCTTGTTATTTAGTGGTAAGAATCCATAAAAAGCAAATTGATTTGTATCTAATCCTGATGCAATTAATGCATTTACCATAGCACATGCACCCGGTATTGGAATTACTGTTATTCCTTCTTCTATTGCTTGTTTTACTGCTACTTCTCCCGGATCAGAAATTCCTGGAGTACCAGCATCTGTAACGATTGCAATGTTTTTACCTTCTAATAATTTATTAATTACTAAATCAGTTTTTACATCTTCATTATGTCTGTGATAACTAAACATTGGCTTGCTAATTTCAAAATGATTTAATAATTTAAGTGTTTGTCTTGTATCTTCAGCTGCAATTTCATCAACGTTGTTTAATACTTCAACTGCTCTATATGTCATGTCATTTAAATTTCCAATTGGAGTTGCAACTAAATATAAAATTCCCTTTTTCATATCCACACTTTTCTCACAATTTGTTGATTATGAGTTTTCCTTTCCTTTATTATACATGGTCATAATTTCCTCTGTATAACTTCCATCTTCGTTATATATAATAAGCGGTTTCTCAACGGTCACAAAGGTTCCACCGTTTTTTGTTGCTTTTAATAAAACTAAATTTGATTGTTCACTTAATTTTGAATGAACAAATCTTAACCTTTTAATTGCTAATTTATTTTTGTTTAACTCTTCAATTAATTCACCCAATCTATCTGTTCTATAAACCATATAAAACGATCCTTTTGAATTAATTAAATTCGATGCTGTTTTAATCCATCCCGCTAAATCAACTGTGGTTTCAAATCTTGATATTTGCTGTTTTTCATTAGCTGCATTAATACCTGTTCCTTGCTTTTTATATGGTGGATTTGTAACAACTACATCAAAACTATTTCTATCATATTCATTAAAAACATCTTTTATATCTATGTTCTTTATTTCAGCATTATCTAATTCATTTAATTCAACACTTCTTTTTGCTAAATCAGCAACTTCTTTTTGCTTTTCAAATCCAATTATTTTTTTAGGATTAACTTTCTTTGAAAGTAGTATTGTTAATAATCCTGTGCCTGTTCCTAAATCAGCAATTGTTGTGTTACTTTTTATATCTCTTGCAAAGTCGGTTAATAAAACACTGTCTATTCCGAATCTAAATCCATCAGTGTCTTGTATTATTTTTAAATTTTCAAATTGTAAATCGTCTATTCTTTCCATAACTTCATTATACTTTACTTTAAATAAAAAAGTAAGGGGCAGCAAAACTGCCACCCCTATCTCATGGATAAATTAACTTACACTTTGTAAAAATAATCATTCATGAGTTTTACTTCATAATTAGCTTTTTCTTCTTTGGTTGTAGGTCTTGTATCCGCATATCCAGCAATCTCTAAATACTTTCCACATTCAAAAACTCTGTCGATTAGTATACTTCCCTTGTTTCCGGGTTTTACAATATAACCCTTACCATCTGTCTCTGCAAAGAGCTTACAATTAAAGTTTCCAACAATATCGTTGTAATAATAACTAATTGTGGATTTACCTATTGAGCCCGTCTTGCAGTGAGAAAAAACCAACTTCTTAGGTTCTTTCATTAATTCCAAAAAGATTGCATTAACCTCAGGATTAAGATAAAGGATCTCCAAGAGATCTTTCAACTTGATCTTTGCTTTTTCAATCGATTTGAAATCGATGCGACCAACTCTTTTGTTAAGTCTGAACTTAATAGTTTTTTCTTCGCGATCTGATGTAGTAAAAGTAATTTCTCTGTCGAGCTCCGGATCATCAAACTGGTTGTAACTGCTAACACGCTTGTTATGCAGTTTTGCGAAATCAATAAAATCCAAAGCTTCAATCATATCAGGTGTGTCTAAAGTCATCCCGTACTTTGAAGCTTTCGTCATTGATTCACCTATACAACTAATTGCCTTTCCAAGCCCATTGTAGGTTTCTCTCGCCACAAATCTTGCCAAATCTTTTTTCATTTCATGTAACCTCCTCTGTTGATCATTGACAAACCTAGCCTAAAAGTTGCTTTTTATGAAGTTGTTTATAGCAAAAATGCTAGTT